>Ga0307928_10003532_pt1 | contig 11912 bp, 19 predicted proteins | sample AceLakmetagen232_FD_201815 | JGI IMG/M metagenome (GOLD analysis project Ga0307928, IMG submission 201815) | Saline water microbial communities from Ace Lake, Antarctica - #232 | ecosystem: Environmental > Aquatic > Non-marine Saline and Alkaline > Saline | place: Antarctica: Ace Lake... | reverse complement strand
GGTTGCTAAAGCAAGTTAATAAACGTAATGACCCCTCAACGTCTGATGGGGTCTTACTGACTAGCCGGCTAGTAAATAGCAACTCACAGTTGGTATGTATTAAGGATAAAGCTAAAGGCTTTGAGACAAGCCAGACTCTAAAGCGGTCTAACCGCAACTCATTGATGTATCGAGTCTTGAATGGTTTGATGTATGTAAATATCCACCCCTTGAAAGATTTTTGTGTTATAGCGGATTTTTTGCCGAAACTTAGTTTCGAGCAAAATCCTCAAAGAAAAGGAGTTATCTCATGAGTATGGAGATGAGGGGCAAAAGGGTAATGATTAGAACTACGACAAAGGGAATTCCGTTTCAGATTAACGTTGGATTTTTTGAGAGACCGACATGGGCTGATGAGCCGCTTGCGGAGGAAGTGTGGTATGACTGGTGGGACTAGACTGAAGTGGGATAAGTGGCAGAGAGAAGCTATTGATTATGAGGGGAGTATCACGATTAGGTGTGGTAGGCAGGTTGGGAAGAGTACTTGTGTTGGGAAGCGAAGTGCTAATTTGATGTTGAAGTATTCGGAGAGTGTTTCTTTAATGATTGCTCCTGCGCAGAGGCAAAGCTCGGAATTATTTATTAAAACTATTGGGTGGCTTGAGGTGGAGCATCAGAAGCAGCTTGAAAAGCATGGTGGGTTTAAGGCTTTGCCAGAATTTTCTACTAAAAGGAATATGGAGTTAAAACGGATATTCGAGTCTGATTTCGGTATTTATAATGAGTTACCGACTAAAACGACGATTATTTTGAAAAAGGATTTTGATAAGCCAAGAAGTAGAGCTAACCAGGGTAGTATTTGTTATTCGTTACCTGCTGGGAAGACAGGTGTTTACTTGCGATGTTATGCTTTGGATTTCTTAGCTGCTGATGAAGCTGCGTACATTCCAGAGCCTGTTTATACTGCTTTAAAGCCTATGCTTGCTGTTTCGGCTAAGACTAGGGGTTTGGGTTGGGAGACTTTTTTGTCAACTCCATTTGGCAAGGGTGGGTTTTTTTACAAGTCTCATTTTAGCAAGGATTATAAGCAATTTCATGTTTCTTCGGAGGATTGTTCTAGGATTGGGAAGGATTTTTTGAGAAAAGAAAAGTTAAGGTTGACTAAAACACAGTACAGACAGGAGTATTTGGGTGAGTTTTGCGATGAGTGGAACCAGTTTTTCAGTACTAACTTGATTAAGGCAAGTATGACTTTTATCGAGTGGGGTTTGGATAATGAAAACAGAAATGGGAAGTATTATTTGGGGGTGGACATCGCTGGATATGGGGGGGACGAAAACGCTTTCGTTATTTCAAAAATGTGCGATAACAGGGTCAAGGTCGTTAAATGTTTTACTACAGAGCGGGTTTCTACCACCGATACTATCGGCAGAATTATTGCATATAATACTGAGTTCAACTTCAGAAAGATATTTGTTGACGACGGAGGACTGGGTGGCTCGGTCACAGATATACTCCAGGAAAAACTTGGCAGAAAGGTAGTGGGGTTGAATAATAGCAGTAAGAGAATTCAAGTTGAGGGGGAGGAAAAGAAAAGGGGAATCTTAAAAGAAGATTTGTACTCGAATGCTTTATGGCTGATGGAAAATAATAAGGTTGATGTTATTAATAACTTGCAGCTTATGCGAAGCTTGAAGAGTGTTACTTTTGAGTATTCTTCTAACAAGAATTTAAAGATTTTTGGGGATTACACTCACTTATCGGAAGCATTTGTGAGGGCTTTATGGTGTTGGAAGATAAAAGGGATGCGACTTTATATGGTTTGATAATTCATGATCATGCTGAGGCATGGTCATTAATTCCCAAAAGATTTATATAAAACAAAAACAAATAACAATCAATATGGCAGATACTGGTATTTATGCAACAACTGAAGAAATAACTGACAAGGCTGGAGCTAATGCTTCTGCTGTGAGTAAAGATGAAGCATTTACTAACAGATATGAGTTGCAGGCAGAGGGTATAATTAATTGTTCTTCAAGGATGGTGTTTGCTAAAGATATTGCGGCTTTTACCGCTCTACCCGCTGCTGGCAAAAAAATGTTGAGTCAAGTTGCTTCTGATTTGGCTGCGATTATGGTTATAACTTATGACTTCGCGGGTTTCACTTCCAGGGTTGAGGGGGAGGACATGATTAACATTCTTAGAGACTCGGCATTAAGGGGGTTGTCTATGCTTCGGGACAAAAAAACTCAAGCATTTTTAGTAAAGGGGTCATTGTAAAAATGGCGGTTGGAAGCGACCATGATTATAAAAACTTTCCAGAACTGACTAATTCTCAAATTCACGATTTTGGTTTTATGAGTCCTCATAAGCAAATAGTGGAGGACTTTTCTGCTGAAGTTATTAAGGTTACTGACGGAGACACGATTACTTTAAGAACGGATTTTAGGGATTTTGATTTTCCTTTGAGGTTTCTAAACATTGATGCTCCAGAAATGAATGCTGGAGGGGAAACAGCGAGGGAATGGCTTGTTGGTCAGATTGAAGGAGAAGTTGTTGAGGTTAAAATAAGCATGAGTAACAGAGTCGGAAAGTACGGAAGGCTTTTGGGAAAGGTTGTTTCCAGAGGGCTTGACATGGGCGAGTCTATGATGCGTATGGGAATGGTTGTTCCTTTCGGTCAGAAGAATGAGTATCTCCCAGATAACACTAACAAAATTTTTAGGTTGAACCAATGGTTTTAGATTTCGGACTTATTAACAGCGGACTATTTCCTTCTAGTAGTGCGGAAGGTCAAGGATTGGATGCGGAGGTCACGACTCAAATTATCTGGCGAGATGTTGGGATTGGAATTGTGCCAATAGGTTCTGTGGTTGCTTGGCTTAAAAGCATTCATGCTGATATTCCCCCTTTGCTCCCGAATTATGTTGAGTGCAACGGACAAGTATTAGATGATGGGGACAGCCCCATCAATGGAATAACAGTCCCGGACCTTAACGCAAGTTCTGGGACTGCAAGGTTTTTAAGGGGAGGGACTGCTAGTGGAGCTGAAGCTGGAAGCGAAACTCACAGGCACACGACTGCTATTCCTGGAGATGCTGGAGGAGCTGTTGGAAGCGGAAATCCGGGGAATGCTGGAACATATAATTCTTCGCTGGTTGGAACTTTGCCTTCTTATCATACTGTTGTGTGGATTATGAGGATAAAATAGCAAAACTTTAAATAAATCAGTTACTTAAAAACCAAAATGCCAGAAACAACGATTGGAAGTGCGGACTCAAGCGAAAGCCAATTTGTAGATTATTCTGTGGAGTCTGAAACAACTGATGCTCCTAATGGAGAAAAAGAATTCAGGTATCAAGTTAAAAACTGGAATGAATACCTGGGGTATTATAAGACCATTCCAGAATTACAGACTGCGGTAGATGCAAAAACTAAGTGGATTATAGGAGCTGGTTTTGAAGCTAACCCACAAACAACTTTAATTTTAGGGATGATAAAGGGGAATGGTAACGACACTTTTAATTCAATTCTCGGAAACATGGACAGGGTTAAGACTTTCGCCGGAGACTCTTTTGCAGAAATCATAAGAGGAGAAGAAGGGGTTTTGGCTAATCTGAAACCACTTGACCCTTCAAGTATTGTTACAATTTTTAATTCAAAGGGAATTATAACAAGGTACGAGCAAGTTTCAAAAAACAAAAAAATAATGCAAACTTTTGAGCCAGAGGATATCTTCCATTTGTCGAGGGACAGGATTGCGGATGAAGTGCACGGAATTTCCATTATTCGTTCTGTTAAGTGGATTATTGACGCAAGGAATGAAGCCATGAGTGATTGGAGAACTGTACTACAAAGAAACGTTAGACCATTAATGATTTTTCATTTAGATACTGACGACGAAAAAGAAATTGCTGCTTTTAAGAAAACTACTGATGCGGCTCACGCAAAAAGCGAGAATATGTACGTTCCTAAAGGTGTTGTAGTTCCAGAACTTGTCGCTACAGCCCAGGCGGCTTCACTTAATCCGATTACTTGGATTAACCAGTTGAATGATTATTTTTATCAGGTTGTTAACACTCCCCAAATTATTATAGGAAATGCTAAAGAGTTTACGGATGCAAGTGGCAAAATAGTTTATTTGGCTTTCGAACAGAGTGTTAAAGCAGGACAGCTTTATTTGGAAGAGCAAGTTTTGGCACAGCTTAATGCAGAAATATTTTTAACATTCCCAGCTTCACTTCAACAGGATACGGTTTCTGACACGAGTTCTGAAGGTCAAGAGATGGAATTGGAAGAAGAACCTCAAGAAGATGCAGCCCAGGCAAATGACACAACAGCAGAGATGGAGGGGAAAAAATAATGGTGTATCGTGGAGCTAAGACTAGAAAGACTAAAAGCGGGGGAACAGAAACGACTACTGGAAGCGGAAGGGTTACGAGAAGGGATAGTTCTGGAAGAAAAATAAGCAGCTCAAAAAAATCTACTAACAGGTCAAGATTACAAGATACTTTAACTAGAGGTCTAAAAGACTCGGGGGTGGATTATTCTAACACGAGAAGCAGCGGATTACAAGATACTTTAACTAAAGGTCTAAAAGACTCGGGGGTGGATTATTCTAACACGAGAAGCAGCAGGAGAAGAAGAGGAGGAGGTGGAAGCTCGGATGGTCCCAGATTAGCCCAGCCAATAGACCAAGATAAAGCTGATTCTTATTCTCCGGACCAAGATAAAGCTGATTCTTATTCTCCGTTCTCAAAATTTGGGAAAGGGATAGCTCAAGAAAACATGACTGCTCCAGAGAGTAGGGTTAAGCAAGTTATGAGAGCAACTGGAATGTTACCCCCCTTAACAGGAACTGGAAGTGTAGACCCAGAAGGAAACGTGCGAATTATGGAAGGGGAGGAAATAAAAACTCCAGCGGTTGTCGGACTAGGAAGTGCGGGAGCTGCTGCGAAAGGAGTTGCTTCTGCTGGAAAAAATGTTTTAACTAATGCTTATTGGAAAGGTCAAAATGCGGTTGCAGCTCAGCTTAGAGCTGGAGCTAATTTACAAAAAGCAGCTGATAAAATTGTGGTTGGGGCTGGACAAGTAATAAGCAAAAAGGGAGTGGTTAGCACAGTTCAGAGTAACTCAAAAGTGAGAAGTACGATTGCGGAAATCTTTAAAAAAGTTTTTACGAGCACGACAACTCAACTAAGCACAAATCCGGCAACGGGAAAAGTAACTACAAAAATCATTCAATCTTCTGGAGGGGTAAAACCCATACTGGCTGTGATGGCAACTATAGGAACGATTGCGTACATTGCAGAAAAAACGTTTGGAGGACGAGTGTTCGGAAAATTTATCGGTCAAGAAGAAGCTGGACAAGGAGCTGGAATGGCTGTTTGGGTGGCTCAACAAGCTGGGGCAACAACTGGAGATTACGAAAATTATTTTGCTGCTAGAGAATTGCAGATTGAAACATTAACTCAAGCCAGTTCAGTTGGGGAATATATGCCATTCAAGTATTCAGCAGACCAAATTAACAGATTTGCAAACATAACTTTAAGAAGTGGGAACATCATGGATAAAGCAGTTCACGACAAAATGGAATACGAGCAAAACGCAACTAGCATGGTTGATGAGTGGAGACTTAGGGACCAAGAACAATCGGATATGTATAAGCAAAGCCAACTTGATAATTTTGAAATGCAAAAACAATTAATAGAACTAAGAGAAGCATCAAAAAGAAGGGGAGACAGGGCTTCTGCTAGGATGTGGGCTCAATTTGCAGAGGATAAAAGAATTGCTGAAGCTGCGGAAAGAGAAGAAATAAGACTTTTTTGGGAAGATTACTGGAAGATGAAACAAGCTCTTTATGAAAATTCAGCTCCGAGTAAATTAAACTTTGGAATTGTGTAATGGAAAACAAAGATATTATTTTGGGATTAACAGCGATTATTTGCATTACTATTTTGGAAACCACCAATATTTTGATGGGACATAATGGGGCTATGCTAACTATGGCTGTGGGTATGATTGCTGGGATTGCAGGTTTTATGTTGCCGTCCCCTCAAGAAATTAAGAAAAAAATATTAAGGATGTGATAAAACATGGGAGAAGAAAAAAAGCCAGTTGAAAAAGTTGAAGAAGTTGTGGAAGTAAAGAAGGAAGAAACGCAAAGTATTGTTAATGATGCGAATGATGCAGCTGACAGAATAGAAAAAGCAAATGCTAAAAGAGAAGAATTGATTGATCGGGAAGAAGCCTTGAAGGTCAAGGAGAGTCTGGGCGGGAAAGCTGTTGCTGGAGAAGGTAAGAAGGAAGAAACTCCTGAAGAATATGCTGGTAAAGTTATGGCAAATGAGGTTGAAACAAATGACAACTAAAGAAGATTTGGGTGTTAAGATTGGAAGTAAAGCAGAGTCAAGATGGACTGTGGTAAGGGACGGTGCTAGAGATATGATTATAAAAAGCGAAATGGAAATTGAAATTAACAAAGAAATTAAAGTCTTAGCTGAAAAAAAGATTGAGGAAGAAAAAACTAAATTGAAGTCCTAACTGGACAAATTCTAACCCCAACACATCACCTGGGGCTGTCGCAAGGCAGCCCACCTTATAATTTATATAAAAACAAAAGTTTTATATACTTCTTTAATTATATGAGTTCTTTATGGCAAACGCACAAGCAATACTTATGGTTGAGACACAGCTTCCTTTAATGATGAATTGCGCTGATGGAGGGGCAATCGCAAAAGGGGATGCACTAAAACTTTCTGGAGCTTTAACTGTTGTTAAATGCACCGCTGCGGATGATGAGTTTGGCGGTATTGCTGCTGAAGAAAAAATTGCTAACGATGGAAAAACGCAAATTGCGGTTTACAGGGACGGAATATTTAAGGTTGAAGTCGGAGCTACAGGATGCAGCCTTGGAATGCCATGCAAGCTCGAAGCAGTTAATGAGTTTACGACAACTGCTGCGAACAATTCAGACATAGGTTACAATTTCGGAATAGCCCTGGAAGCTGGAACTGACGGACAATTTATTTTAATGGAATTAGGAAGGGGTAATTAAAAATGACATACGATAAAGCTGGAGAGGCAGACATTAGAGGAATTAATATTGACAAACTGGCTAAAGGTTTCGGAGTGTTAAACCCAACTTTCAAAACATTCACTAATCAATCTAAAACTAAAGCAAGAGAGATAAGGTGGTACAGGAAAGGATTAAGCCTGGCAACTGCTATGAATGCTTTAGACACGCCGACAACAAATGGAGTTACTGGGTCTATGATGGCAAATACTGCTTTCAAAGCCAGACCTTTTGTGGTGGAACAATCATGGGAAAGGCAAACTTCATATATCAAAAAGTTTTTCGTTGAGTCGCCTTTAATTTCAATCGAGGATATTAAGGATAGTGACATTGATGTGCTAGCCGGAAACGTGGAAGAACTTGTGAGAGCAGTTCATTTCAAAGTTGACAGAAGAATTTATGATATTTTGACTGAAGCTACAGTTACATCTGGAACACCTAACCCATCTACAGTTAACGATACTGCCGCAATTTCTCCTTGGAGTACAGTTGATACTTGTAATCCTATTACGGATTTGTTAAATGCTAAAATGGAAATTTCTGCTGCTGGATATAACCCAGAAGGAGCGGTTTGTTTGATGAACCCATTAGAACACAAGAACCTTTTAAATTTCTTAATTAATGTTAAGGGTTCTTCTATACCTCAATTCGCAACCGACAAGGTTAAAAGCGGAATTGTTATGGAAATGCTTGGCTTGAAAATTGTGGTAAGCCCTAATGCAACTGCTGATTGGGTTATTACATTTGTTCCAAAAAAGTCTATTACTTGGAAGCAATTTGTGCCACTAACATCTGTAGTAATTAACGAACCTGGAATTGGTAAGAAAGTAAGGATATGGGAAGAGGGAGAAGCTATTTTAACCGACCCATTGGCTGTTCACGTATTGTCGAGTGTGTCTTAATGACCCTAAAAAATGCTACAGTCTTGTATAAGCATAGGCTTGAGCTTGGAAAAAGGGTGGATGACATTTTGAATATATATCCAGAACTTGCTAAAGTCAAAAAAGATGTAGAACATCCAGATTTGGTTAAAGCTAGACCACAACATAAAGGAAAATAAATGGTTGTTACAACAGTTCACGAAGGAAAAAGGGACAAGAGAGATAATACTATTTCGCAGACAGCATGGCTTTTGCATAACTTTTCTGAAGACACAACTTTTAATTGTGACGGTGCAAGTAATGATGAACTGGCTGATGCTTTAGCAACTTTAGTCGGGCAACTTATGGAACTCGGAATTTTAAGAGGAGTTGTCGGAACAGGAGCTCCTTAAAAAATGGCTTTTTTAGGTCAAGTTATAGCTGATGATATTTGCATTGCGGTCAACGAAAGGGAAGGGCATTGCGTAATTGTTAAAGCTGCTTAATTCTAGTTTCTAAATTAATGATCATGCTGAGGCATGGTCATTAATTCCCAAAAGATTTATATAAACAAAAATCCATAACAAAAATTATGGCATACAAATCTAAAGGGGAGAAGGAATTGCGAACATCATACCCTTTTACAACTGGCTTGATTGCGAAAACCACGAGTCAGAAAGGAAGGGTGGAGAGCTTGGAAGCACAGACTGGAACTGTTGTTCTTAGAAGGAATAGAGCTGGAATATGAGTCGGAAATCCGTTAACAGAGCTGTTAATGTTTTAAATGGGTTTAAAAAAAATAATATTCCGAGTGCTAACGAGATGATTTTGCCAAACCATTCTGGCGACCACGTTAGGAGTATTAAAAGAGCTGTGCCTGTTGCTGATGTTGATTTAGTAAATAAATCCTATGTTGATTTAGCTGTGGCTGGAGTTGGATATACTGATGCTCAAGCTGTTGCGGCAGTTGCGACCGCTGATGATTATGTTAAATTAATCGGGGATGTTATGTCGGGAAGTTTAGAGATTTCTGCTGGGGCTCATTTAAGGTTGTTTTCAGGAAATGCTTTTCAAGAAATTAATATTATACTAGACCATACTGATGGGGATAAGTGGGAAATGCAAAATTTTGGGGACTCTGCTTTATATTTTGTTTATAATGATACTAACTTTCCTTTTTGGATTGGAGCTCTTGGGGATATTAACGTTATGAGAAACATTATTGTTGGCGGTACTGTTGACGGTATTGATATTGCAGGACAAGCCGTTTTTGTAACTGCTAATTCAAATCATAGAGTGGGGGATGGGAGCGACCATGCGGACGTGGCAACAAACACTTTAAAAGTTTCTTATACAGATGCGGCAGCAGTTGCAGCAGTTGCTACTGCTGATGATTACTTAAAGAATGATGGGGATACTGCAAGTGGAGATTATAATTTTTGTAGCAATACTTTGTCTATTGATGATAGTTCTGATAAAGTGGGTGTGGGTATAGCGGTCCCAAACTCAAAACTTCATGTTCACTCTAGTGATACTGCAACTTATTTTCAGATTACAAATCCTACTACCGGAGCTGTTGGACATGTGGGTTTTCAAATTGCACAATATCAAAACGATTCTATTATAATGAATAGGGCTAAAGGACCAATGAAATTCAAAACTAATAATACTTATCAAATGAGTATTTTAGCTGGGGGTAATGTAGGGATAGGCACACAAAATCCTGCTTCAAAGCTTCAAGTGAGTGGGGCTATTAGTTCCGGTACTAAAACTATTACTGCTTCGGCTGATGATACGGATGTTAGCGGTGTTAATACTTTGTTTATTAATCCGGCGGCTGCTGTCGTGATTGGTGGTTTCGCTGGTGGTGTTGATGGTCAGGTGTTGCACGTGATTATCGTGGATGGTGACCAAACCGTTACTTTGGAGAATGAGGAAGCTGATGGAACTCAAAAGCTGGCGATGCATGAGAGCTCTGATGAGACTTTGACGAGTAAAAGAGGGGGTTTCACTTTTGTTTATAATTCTGTCACTGGTTTTTGGCATGATGTTAGCCATGCAAGACACGTTTGAAGTTGTTGTTTCTTCTACAAATAATTACTACTACTCCTTCTCTCCGTCATATTAAGTAACAAAGAAAAGAAAGTACCAAAGAAAAGAAATAACTTGTTTTCAAGAAGCAGTTTAACTAACTATTTTGTTGTAATCGGTTATCTTATTTAAAGGTTGTGTTTATAATTTATATAAATGTTTATAATTTATATAAATTTGTTGGAACTTGATAATTTATAAGCAATACATTAATATAGGAGTAGTAGTAACTATCATTTATGGCATTAAAAAAAGAAATCAAAACAAGTGAAGCAAGAATACTAGTTCTACTCTCACAAGTCAGCGATCTTAACAAATACGCAAGAGCGATAACGTCAAAGCTCGACATAGACTACAGTTATGGTTTAGGCATACTCGGAAGAATGGTGGAAAAAGGATGGCTCAAAAAAATTAGGAGCACAAAATACGCCGTCTACGAAACAACACGAATAGGAAAAGACCTATTAAGTAAAGCTAAAAAGGTGATTTGACAAATGATAGAAAACATGATAATAAACGTGGATTGGATGGCATGGATGCTAATGGCATTCATGAGCTTTTACGGATACCTCCTGTATCAGATAAGCAAAAAAATATGAAGCGCAGGAGGGGAAATGATGGGTTTGTGTGAGGATTGTGATGTGCTTAATTGTAGGTTTAAAGGATTTTTTGAGGTCCTAAAGTGTGATAAGTTCGTAAAACATAAGGTGAAAATATAAATGGAGATGATAAACAATGCCAAAAATGTACATAAGAAACTTAATCAAAAAAGCTAAAAACACGGCAAAAGAATTGTATGATTGTCAAGGTATAAGCTGTGATAACTGCCCTTTCTATAACAAACAAGGTGCGCAATGTGTGTTAAGAGCTGCAGCAAGAAACATAAGAAAAATCACGGACAACATAAAACAATGTGAGACGTGCGGACATATAATCTGTGGAGATGATGAGGAATGAACATTGCAGTAGAAAAATCGGTAAAAATAGAAGATGGAATACATCAAGGAGCAATAATTGACGTACACTACAGAACAGTAGAACCCCAAAAATACCAATACACAGACGTGATAATCGAAGTGCAAGGAATAAACAGAAAAGTAGGCTACCCCACAAAAATGATGCGAGACAGCTCACTAGGATTGCTAATGGCAAGATTCGGACACGTGGTAAGCGAAGGACTAATGCTCGACCCAGACCAACTAATAGGAAGGGCTTGTGAATTCATAACACTAACCAAACCAAACAAATCCGGAAAACAGTTTAGCAACATCATTCCAGAAAGCCTAAAACCCGCAAATGCCATACCAGTTCAGCCACAACAAACAACGGAAAAACAAGCAGAACTACCACCAATGCCAAAGGCACAAAGTTAGGCACTATGACAATTGAACGATTAGAAAGAGTCATGCAACGAATTAGGCATAACAACCCAGGAGTGAGAACCATCAACAACTCACAACTAAGACTTGCAATCATGCACGAGCTAGGTACAGACCCCAGAACATACCAAAAAAACAGGAAAGCATTAAGACAACTCGGATGGATAAAACCCTCTATACATCACGTATGGCTCACTAACAACGATGTGGTAGAAGCATGAATGCACTCTCTGGAAATCATCCACCTTTTGAAACGTTGACAGCTAAAGCTGCTTCACCACTTATTCAAAGAGCTGGATATAGGTTGCTAAAGCAAGTTAATAAACGTAATGACCCCTCAACGTCTGATGGGGTCTTACTGACTAGCCGGCTAGTAAATAGCAACTCACAGTTGGTATGTATTAAGGACAAAACTAAAGTATGTATTAAGGACAATACTAAAGGCTTTGAGACAAGCCAGACTCTAAAGCGGTCTAACCGCAACTCATTGATGTATCGAGTCTTGAATGGTTTGATGTATGTAAA
>Ga0307928_10003531_pt1 | contig 11912 bp, 19 predicted proteins | sample AceLakmetagen232_FD_201815 | JGI IMG/M metagenome (GOLD analysis project Ga0307928, IMG submission 201815) | Saline water microbial communities from Ace Lake, Antarctica - #232 | ecosystem: Environmental > Aquatic > Non-marine Saline and Alkaline > Saline | place: Antarctica: Ace Lake... | reverse complement strand
AAGAGATAGGTTTTTGTAAAAGGCATTCACCAAGAATGACAGTTAAAAGAATAACCCTTTCTCCAGAATTTATAGGCGTATCACAATGGAGAGAAATGGGAAAAAAGTTTGGATACTGGGATTACTTTGAGGAACAAACTATAGAGAAAGTTCAAAGATTGTTAATAGAAAAAGGTCATGGTGGTGGTAATTGGAGAAGATTGATTTTTTCACTAAAAAATATGATTAAAAAATAGTGTGATAGCTGAAATATATGGCATATAAAACATTAAGAAATTGTATAGTCTGTGGTAAAGAATATATTAGATGTAGAAAAACACAAAAATTTTGTTCTCAACAATGCTGTGGTAAAGATAAATTAAATAGTAAACAATCTTTGAAAACACGCAAAAAACGTTCAAAAACATTATTAAAAATGTATGAAGATTGTAAAATTAAAAAACAAAAATTTACTAAAAAGCGACGAAAAGAAATGTCTGAAAGAATGAAAGGTAGATTTTCTAGAGAAAAGCATTGGAATTGGGAAGGTGGGATAAATTATGCAAGTCAAGGTTATATTTATGAATATAGCCCAAACCATCCGACAAAACAAGTGAAAAAAAATTATGTTTACCAGCATATACTTGTAATGGAAAAAGCAATAAAAAGGAATTTAACAAAAGAAGAGGTGATACACCATGTTAACGGGGTAAGAGATGATAACAGGATAGAGAATTTAGCATTATTTACTACTAACGCTGACCATATTAGATACCACGCAGCCTTAAGAAAAAAACTATGATAACACCTTTAATATTCTGTACAATGTCAATGTTTATAACTTGTGACCCCTCAATGCAAGCAGAAGTTGTTAAGGGAGAAATTGTTAGACAAGCAGAGGAACTTGGATTAGACCCAACAATGCCATTAAAAATTGCAAAAGCAGAAAGTAGATATATAATTCGTGCAGTTAATAATAAGAATAAAAATGGTAGTAATGATAAAGGTGTATTCCAAATAAACAGCATACACAACCTTACTGACGAGTGTAGACTAAATCTATACTGTAATGTTAAATGGTCATTAGAAAAAATGAAAAAAGAAGGATACGGAGCATGGTATTCCTCTGAACATAAATGGAAATAAATATGAAAAAACTTAAAATAGCATTTGATACAGATGATTGCATCTTAGTCCCTAGTGTCGCTCACGGTTTTGGAATGGATACACCAAACTATGAAACAATAAAAGTTTTCAAATGGTTTGAAGCACAAGGAAACGAAATGATAATTTGGTCTGGAAGTGGATGTGATTGGGCTCAAACTTGGGCAGACAAATTAGGATTAAACGCTAGAATAATTCCTAAAGGAAGTGAAAAAGTTGATATAGCATTTGATGATATGAATGTTGAACTTGGAACTGTAAATGTAAAAGTTAAAAGAATTAACAATAGTGTAAGTCGTGAAGAATGGAATAAAAATAAAAAATAATCTTATGGAAAACATCAACAAAGAACTTAAAAAATATAACCTAGTGTTAATGAAATTCTCAGCACCTTGGTGTGGAGCATGTCAGATGATGAAACCGGCAATAGAAAAAGTAAAAGAAACAAATAGTGATGTTCACTTTATGGAAATTAATGTGGATGAAAATTTGGATGTTGCAAACCATTATAAAATAATGGGATTGCCGGTTATAAAAATGTTTAAAGGTGGTAAAGAAGTAGATTCTATTTTTGGGGCTGTCACATCAGACACGTTGCAAGAATTAATTAGTAAAAATAGATAGTATGGAAATTTGTATCTGTGCAGCAATAAAATTTAAAAATGTAGAAGAAGACCAAGAACTTATTATTAGAGGTCAAAGACATTGCGATTGTTTTTACAACAAACACAACCGACCAGATAAAGATTTTTGGAAAGAATGCGAAGAAGGTTTCTTAACATCAAAGAACAGATTTGTTGGAAGAGTGGAAGGTAGAAAATTAATGGAAGTAGTTAATTGGAAGTCAGTTGACCGTGATGGTTATAGAGGTAATGAATTATATAGTGAAGATTTATATTAATTCAAAAGGGATTAATGCTATAATACAATTAAATAAGAATAGCGGGGTAGAGTAATAGCAGCTCACAAGGCTCATATCCTTGAAGTGATGGTGCAATTCCATCCCCCGCAACAGGTGTTCGCAAGCATGGGACATAATTAATTTTGTGCCTAGAACACGTCTACACAACACATGGGGCAGTGAGGGCTTCGGCACTCCTTACGACCAAACTATAGTGGATAACAATTTGAAAAGAACACCTACCTCAATGGGTTCAAGCAGAGCGTAGGGGATAACCTACTTGTTTAGATGGACTTGAACAGTAAAATTGTGTCTAGCAAAGTCGTTGACTGCCCCGTTGTGTAAAATGCGAGTATAGTGTAGTAGTAACATTTTGGTCTCCAAAACCAAAGTCGTGGGTGCAATCCCTACTGCTCGTACAGGAGAGCTTGAGTAGCTCATCGGTAGAGCGTCTGTTTGAAGAACAGAACGTAGTTGGTTCGATTCCAACCTTAAGCACAACGGTTCTATGGTCTAACGGTTCAGGATTTCTACCTGTCTAGTAGAAGGTCGGGGTTCGATTCCCCGTGGAACCGCAAGAATATCGGAGTCGTATAATGGTAGTACAGAAGTTTTTGATACTTCTAATGTGGGTTCAATTCCTACCTCCGGTACTTGGAATATGTAGATTAAAATAAAATAATATGTAGATTAGGAATTAATTTTTTATTTACTACATATGCCATTTAAAAACAGGGAAAAAAGATTAGAATATAGCAAAGAATATAATAAAGAATGGTACAAAAAAAACAAGGACAAAAGACATAAGCAGATTAAAGCAAGAAAGCAAGAAATTAAAAAGTTTATATTAGAAATAAAAACTAAATTAAAATGTAACAGATGTTCAGAGTCAGCGAATGTATGTTTAGTATTCCATCACATCGACCAAAAGAAAAAAGAAATTAGTATATCAGAAGCAAGCAACCAAGGTTGGAGTAAAAAAAGAATTTTAAAAGAAATAGAAAAATGTGAAATACTTTGTGCCAACTGCCATAGAAAAGAACACGATAAACAAAGAAAAGAAAAAAGTGTAGGTATCCAAGTTGGTTGAAGGATGCGGACTGTAAATCCGTTGCCACGTTGCTAAACCCGCTGGTTCGAATCCAGCCCTGCACACTTGTAAAGAGTTACATAGTTATATAATGCATTACTTATTAAAACAAAATTTATGAAAATAGAATGTGAAATTTGTTCCCAAGTTCTAAGAAGTAAGGCTGAACTTATTGAACATGTAGAAGCTCATGTCGAAGAGGCAGAACAAGATTTAGATATGTCAGGAAAATATTTAGATGAAATAAATAAAACAAAACATTTATGAAAATTAAAGTAGATAGAGAAAAATGTATGGGCTGTGGTATTTGCACAGCACTCAACAGAGATATATTTAAACTTGATGAAGATAACAAAGCGATTGTAAAGAAACCAGACAGTAGTGAGGACATTAAAATGACAGTTGGCAGTTGCCCTACGCAAGCAATTTCTGTAGATAAATAAAAATATGAGTAATAAAATAAATAAAATGACAAAAGCAGATGAGAAGTTTGTCGAGCTTTTAAAAGAAGTTAAAAAAGGTTTTCACCGTAGAGTAGGGAAAGACCTTTGTAAGGAATTACATGCAGATTGTTTTGATTGTCGTACAAGAATATTAATTGGCGAGTTAAATCATTGGATAGATTTAATAGAAAATTAGTGTGTACGCGGATGTAACTCAGTTGGTAGAGTGTTTGGTTTCCAACCAAAATGCCATGGGTTCGAAACCCATCGTCCGCTCTAAAATAAATAAAATAAAAATATGAATGTATTATCTTTGTTTGATGGGATATCTTGTGGGCGTGTTGCACTTGAACGTGCGGGTATTAAAGTTGATAATTATTATTCAAGTGAGATAGACAAGTATGCGATTTCTATATCTGAAAAGAATTATCCAGATACAATTCAGGTAGGTGATATAACTAACTGGAAAGAATGGGATATAGATTGGGATAATATAGGATTAATAACAGCGGGTTTTCCTTGCCAGTCGTGGTCAATGGCAGGTAAACAAGAAGGTGATAATGACCCAAGAGGACAGTTAGTTCATGTGTTAATAGCAATATGGGAAAAATGTAAAAAAAATAATCCTAATCTTAAATTCTTATTTGAAAATGTAAAAATGAAAAAAGAATTTATAGAATATATCAACAATCTTTTTGGTGTAGAGCCCCTTCTGATAAATAGTTCACTTGTTTCAGCACAAAATAGAAAAAGATTATATTGGACAAACATACCAAACATAGAACAACCAGAAGACAAAGAGATTTATCTAAAAGATATTCTATTACCAGAAGAAGAAGTGGATGATAAATATTATATAAAAAATATAAATGAAATAAAATGGGTTTTAAACGAGAAGAGACTAAAGAAAAAATACACAGCAATAAATCCAGAAAAAACATTACCAATGTTAGCTAGGCAGTATGCAAGTTGGAATGGAAATTATTTTGCAGAACCAATTAAATTAATAAATATTGGAAACGGTGGACAGGGTGAAAGAGTATATTATGTGAATGCTAAATCAACAACACTTTCAGCTATGGGTGGCGGAAGAGGTGCTAAAACTGGTTTATATTTAGTAGCACAAAGAGGTAGAAATATAGTAGATGGTAAAAGAAAAGATATAAAAGGTGCTAAGACAGAACAAAGATTAGAAACACGAATTGACGACAAAACTAATACGATTAGAACTGTGCAAAAAGATAATTATGTTCTAATAGAGATTGAAAACGAATACTATAGAATAAGAAAACTTACACCAGTAGAATGTTGTCGCCTACAAAATTTAAAAGATAATTTTACAGAAGGAGTTAGTGATAGTCAACAATGGAAAGCGTTAGGTAATGGTTGGACTGTTGATGTCATAGCTGGAATATTCAAAAATTTAAAATAAAATTACTATGAGCAAAAAAGGAAAATTAAAAAAAGCATACGAAGAAAAAGTAAATAAAAGAAAATCAAAACCAAATCCAATTTGTAAAGTACACAAAGGAAAACATAGATACGATAAGATACTGGAAGAACATGGTTTTAGTTGGGGTACAAAATATGATAAGGTAATGGTAACAAAGCAATGTGAATGTGGTAAAAAGGATTGGATATATATACCAGCAGCAGGTGGAAAATTGTTAAAAAAACTAGTTGAGCATATCGAAAAACATCCAGACATAGAGTTTTGGGATGCAATTAAAAAATTAAAATAAAATAATATGCCAGAAGAAAAAAAAGACCCAGAAGAAAAAAAAGATGCAGTACAAGAATTCTTTAAAGCTGTTTATGACGCAGATGGTGAAGTAAAAGTAATGCCAATTGAAGAAGCAAAAGAAAAAGACTTTGCAATCGCAGGTGTGATTGAAGTAAATGATTCCAAGAGAGGAACATTTTATATCGCTAGAGTAATTCCTACTAAATAAAATAAAAAAATATAGAAAAGAAACTTAATTCTAAATAAAATATATATGAAAATAAAATGTGGTAACTTATGGTTAAAAAGAGGAGACATACATCTTTTAACTATAGCTTTTATTAACGATGCATTCGATTATAATAAAAAAAGTTTTAATATAGTTATACTAAACTTTTATATATCAATTGAGCGTAATTCTAAATAAAATATAATATAATAACTAAAAATATATGGAGAATAAATTTTATGAACAATGTAATCATAAATGGGAAACGATAAAAAAGTACAAAGAATACATAGCTACGTCTGGTAGTTGGCTTACAGAAAATAAAGAACAATTCAAACCAGTATTTATTCAGAAGTGTGCTAAGTGTGGGAAAATAAATAAAGTATAGTATGAAAAAAATATTACTAATAACATTATTGATGTCAACATTCATCTTAGCAGGATGCGGGATGACAAACGAAGAGATAATAGTAGAGACTAAAATTTGTGAAGACGCTGGGATGGTAGCACATAATATGGCAAACGGTTTCACTTTCAATACAACAAGAGTTCAATGTGAAAAGAAAGTTGATGATAATATGATGTGTCCGAATCCAGATAAAAAAGTTGTAGATATTGAGATAGTGTGTAAAGATGGAAAAGAAGGCTGTACTGAAATTTTTAAAACAGAAGACGGTAGTGTCTGTAAAAAATAAAATATATGAATAATGTAAAAATAGTAGACCCGCATTATGTTGATAGCAGAGAAGTAAAGAAGTCAGACATCCCAAGAATCAAAAAAGATGGAAAGTTGATGCACGAATTATGTTTCGAGATGCATGGGATATATAAAGGTGGAATGGCAGTAGCTCATCCACAAATTACAAAGAAGAAGCCACTAAGGTTCTTCGTAACTAAAGAAAATAAAATTATTGTTAATCCTGTGATAACCAGACACACCAAAACGACTGTTGATAGTCCAGAGGGATGTTTGTCATTTGCAGACAAGCCACAAAATATGGTACAAAGATGGTACAAGTGTGTGGTGGAATATTATTTATTGGAGGACGGAGAATTAATTAAACAGATAGAAAATGTTAAAGGAACAACAGCATTTGTTTTTCAACATGAGATAGACCATTTCGACAGTAAGTACGTTTGGTAATTCTTTTTTAAACTTTACAACAAAAACTTTTATCTAACTAGAACTTATGGTAAGATAAAAACGTAGGAAATATGTTATTGGTGTAGCCCACCAATCAACATCTAGGGTAAATCACAAAGAATTTATTAGATTCTACCAGCTAGATTCGACGACATATGCCTTACAACGTTGTCGTTGTTTTCTAGGCTAAGCGATGATTCTATTCTTAGTTAAATCGTTTAGCCCGGAGCATCGCAAAATACAGTCTTGTTGGGCTTGCTCCCCAAGAAGATTTAGGAGGAGCTAAAATCTAACCCCACCAGTTGCTTAATTATGAAATTTAGAAAACCATACAAAAGACACCACAGGAGAAGGGATATAAAAAAAGAAATAAACTGGGGAACTCCTAAAAAGGTGCAAATTAGAATAACAAATAAAAAATTAAATAGTTAACTAGCATTCCATCTTAACGATGGGAAAACGCATTACACTACGGGAATTAGATTTGTCATACACCTCACTGAGGTGGGGTGCTGGTTAATTAATATTCTTTCTAGTATATTCAAATATACTAGAAATAGCGTGTACTAGTATACTCAAATATACTAGTACAAAATAAGTCATTTAATAAGTTGGTGTATAGGACACTCAGTTTTAAACGGGTGTTGAAGCGGGTATTGCCAACGCTAAGTTTGCAAACAAAAATCGAAAGTGCTGTTCAAACTATATGCCCGCTTATTAGACGATTTATGGGGGTGATTGGGTTCGATAGTTAAAATTCACATACATTAGCATAACAGGTGTGTTGTTCCCCTGTAAAAAGAACAACTAATTATAAGTGTAAAAAACTTAATTTCAAAAGTTCAGACTGTATTTGCTAACGCTTTTACAATGCCTGTACTTTCAATGGTTTGACCATTGATATCGCCCCAGGGAGTCCTGATAGCTGGAAGCGGTATAACTCATTAGGATAAGATGATATTCTCCCCGGTAGTTTATCACCCTAAACAATACCGGACACCTGAATTGCATTTTCGCTTTCTTCTATGCAATCAGTAACTAAGAAAGACACTATGTAGATTGTGTATGTAATAGTAATTACACGCGAGTTCGATTCTCGCCACTTCCACGAGGTATAAAATCAGGAGACGGCAAGGAAAAAGAGCAGACTTTTATGTCAGCTCTTTTTCTAATACACTTGACAAGTCACCAATTCTGTGCTATAATATATGCAATGTTATAGTGGTATAATGTTAATACTTTAGTTGTCATAGGCTTAAGAATTAGCAAGAAAGAGACGGTATCGACCCCTGCTCTTTTTTGTTTGTACCTTTTTCGATGATTATACCCCTATTGTAGCCCCCCTGACATAAAAAACGTCTGTTATACTCTTATTTAACTAAAACCCTCTTAAAACCTCTCTTATGCTCTTCTAAATCCTTTGGTCGTTTAAACTTTTGTCTAACCCCCACCCAAACCCCTAACCGAAGAAATAATGAAGAGTAAACCACCCGCGCATCTCATTCAACTCTACACACCGTAGGCCCACCTGAATCCGGTACTTGGGTTAAGTTTATAAATATAGGTATATATAATTCTTTAAAGACTGTACCTAAAACCAAGGTAGGAAAATAAACTAAAGAGTAAGGGTCGCGCGTTCATTCTCTAGCTCACGAGGGGAAGTAATAAGAATGTATATATAATAATATACTATAAGCGTAAGCGATAGCTGAAGCGTACACAAGCGAAGCCGATGCCGTATGGCGGAGGCGAAGCCTTATATGTAAAGGTAAATGTATAGGAATCAAGTTGTTTTGAAAGACGGATATAGGTGGAATATGAGCCCCTGCGGGTTCATTGCGTCATTTAAAAAGGTTCGTTGCGTCATTTAGATAGCTGAGTACGGTTTACGCGTCTGTTTAAATGATGTATAAGGTTGTGGCACCGCAGTTGGCGGGTTTAATCGTATCATTTTTGATACGAATAGAGGGTACAAATGATACGATTATGTTGGGAGGGTATTTTAAAAGGGGTGGTTTTACTCTTCGCCTGTAGAATTAGGGAAAAAGAGGTGTTTTTATGGAGCTGTATAAGGAAAAGGTTGGGGTAGCCGCCTTGGCGGGTTCAAATAAAGGGTTTATATGGTTTATTTTTGCTTATTCTAGCTGTAAAAGGTAGTTTTCGGAGGCGTTTAGCCGTGGGCGGGTTTAAAAACACCGTGATTTTGGACTTTTGTATGCATAGGTTAGCCTTTTCGGTATGTGGAAATAGGGGGGATGGAGCAAAAGAAGGAGGGAGCGCCGCCGTGGGCGGGTTCAAATGGCTCTACTTAGCGAAATGGGTATAAGATTCCCCGTGTTTTTGGACTTTTATCCGGGCTACTCATCTAAATCTCTAACTCACAACTCAAATCAGTCTCTTCGGTTGTGACTAATAAGTTGCGGGTTCCTTACGGCATAAAAAAACCCTCCGTCTTTTGGACGAAGGGTCTTGTTGTATGTGTCGAGCTTTTTTACTTGTTGTAGAATTATAAATGGGGCATTAAGACCGAGTTAACCTGTGTCGATAAACCGAGCTGACATAATCGTTATCTTGTCGTTACTACGTTTAGCTGAGTAAATCTAGGTTTTATGAATCGGATAGTCCTAAATACCCCCTTATATATGTTTTAAACCAGTTCTAGCTGTTCGCTATCATTCCATCTGTTAATGATTTAACGTCTTTGATACTAACTTTAACTTCTCCTTTTTCTACTTTTGCGATTTCTGCTAATGTTTCGTTTCTACATTCATCATAAGCAGTTACATTCTTTTCAGCTCCTATAATGTTTTTCTCTGCGTATCCAATATTTTTGTCAGCTTGTTCTTTTTGCTCTGCGTAATTTGGGTGTTTTTCATCTAATTTGCCTGCGTTGTATCTAGCTACTTCTAATCCTTTCTTTTCTGACGCTAAAGTTTTTTGTGCACTTTCTAAATTACAATCGTTGTGAAATAGTGTTTGTAAGAAATTACTAATCATTTGCATTCTTAAAATTTCTCTTGCTTTGTCACGAAATCCTTGTACTACTTCTTGTAGTGTTTTTTCTGGTGTGGGCATATGCGTATGTTTAAATTTTTAGAGGTTAATCAAATGGTGTTAATTAACGTCTAATTAATAAGTGTCCTTTCCATTTTAGTTTACTATAAGCCTTTGGTAATGCGACTTTGAATAAGCTGACCGACCAAGTGCAAGCAGATAGCTCTGAACTGCCATGCAGATGGTGACCAAATTCGTGTAAACTTGATAAAATAGAAAGACTATTGTTCAAAAATATAGTTTTTAAATGTATGTTGTAACAACATGAATTTGCCTCAGGCTCGTATACACAACGAACTGGTTTCTTGTATATTTTTGCTAAATAATTTATTAGTACTTTTAGTGAATTAATTTTTGCTTGTTCTCCATTTGTTTTTGCTAGTTTCCATGAACTTTTAGTCCACTCTTTTAATAACTTTACAGCCCCTTCGTTTGGGGCTGTAAGGTTATCTAAGATTTCTTTTCTTGTAGGGTATGACATATTATTCTCTTGCAAGTCCCATTTTTTTTCTTTGTCTTAAACCCCATATGAATACTGTTTTTGTTTCTTCGTCTGAAACTATAGCTTGTATTTCTTCTTCTATCTCTTCTTTTGCTTCTGCTTTTTCTTCTTCTTCTGTAAATTTGTCTTCGTATTCTTCTAATATTGTGTTAGCTCCTGTTACTTCTTCGTAGACTAACATTTCTTTTGTTACTGCGTCTCCTAGTTCCTGATAATTATCTACTACTATATCTTCTATTTCTTCTGTCAAATTTACTAGATAGTCTTTAATTATTTCTGTGTTGTCTTTTATTGGTCCTTCGTGGTACATATCTTCTAGAATTGTTTCTATCATTCCTTTCACTTTTACTATAATTTCTTCTTCTAGTTTTTGGCTTTTTTCGTGTACCATTAATTCCATTTCTTCTACTTCTTCTTTTTCTGCTTCTTCTTTTTCTTCTGCTTCGTCTATTTCTCTCTTTACTACTGATTGAAGACATCCTCGTCCTATATTTTTTACATGAGAATAATTACTATCTTGTTCTTCTTTCGTACCTTCTCCTATTACATAACCCTTTGAAGCTTTTGAGTAACACATTGATGTTCCTAGTACACATTTCTTCTTTTTAAATTTAAGAGTTTTTGGGTTACATGTGTACAGTGTGTCTGTTTTGATTTGATTACCCTCACCTTCTGAGCTTAATCTTAATTTACCTCTTGTAGCTGACATATATAGAGGGTTAGTGTTCCTTGCAAAACAGATTTCGACTATTTCTTCTGTTTCTTTATCTATTTTGAGAGCTATAAAAGCTATAGTGCCTACGGCTTGTATACTTTTTCTTTGTCCTTCTATAAACATTGCAGCTTCTATTGCTATTGCTTCTGAATCGTTGAACTCTTCTTTTTCGTCTGTTTTGTCTCTATTTTTTATTCTGTCTGTTGTGTAAACAAAACCTAATTCATTTATATGTTCTTCTCTTAATACTCTTTCGTTATATAGTATTCCGTTATGTACTACTAAGTATTTGTATTTAAGACTTCCTGAATTTACCATTATTGGATGAGTCTGACTTAGTTTATTTTCAGAGCTTGTTGGGTATCTGTGATGTAAGAGGATAGATTTACTATTATTAAATCTTAAGTCTAACAATGTTTTTGTTAGTTCTGTTGCTCTTTCTGTGAAGACCTTTTTTGTTTTACTATCTACAAATGCTATTCCGAATCCTTCTTTACCTCTATGTAGTTGGTCTTGTAGTTGATTAACCACCCATTCGTTGACTGGTTTTGAACCTTTACCTGCATTAGAGGCGAATATAATTCCACACATAATTTATTTTGTTATGATATTAATTAAATAAGTTTATTATTTTATGCCTCTAGTCGTCGTTATGGTTGTGACCACAAGCTCTACATGTCCCGTCTTCGTCTATCTCCCCTATTCTACCACAGGCAGCACATGGTAATTCATCTTCAGCCTCTAATTGTTCATCATGTATTTGTTGTTTTGCATTTCTTTCTGCACTACTTTCGTGTATTTCTTCTGTTCTGATTTCTTCTTTACTTACATTGTATGCAGTGTATATTTTCGAAGTGACGTCTCTCGTTGGTTTGCCTGTAAGGACTGTAGCTTGAGCAGGATACTTCTTTGGTTGTTTTTCTAAATCATATATAAGACTTAGAAATTCTTCATGATTTTCTGCTACT
>Ga0307928_10003530_pt1 | contig 11912 bp, 18 predicted proteins | sample AceLakmetagen232_FD_201815 | JGI IMG/M metagenome (GOLD analysis project Ga0307928, IMG submission 201815) | Saline water microbial communities from Ace Lake, Antarctica - #232 | ecosystem: Environmental > Aquatic > Non-marine Saline and Alkaline > Saline | place: Antarctica: Ace Lake... | reverse complement strand
AGGCCAATTAAGTCCAAAATCTGTGCGTTTAATCTTTGCCATTCTGCCATCTTTATGGTGCCATACTATACCTTCAATCTTATGGTTGTCAAGGAACACCTCCAATTCGCTGAAAGCGAATGGGGCATTTTCTATAACTATACTACCATGCTTCCACAATTCATGTGTATCCAGATAATATGGATTACCTTGTATCTTTGGACCAACAAGTTCATAAGTACCATCTTCAAGTGTTTTGTCTTTATAGGCTTCTATATGCCATTTATCAACAGGATTGTTTTCTGATACTGGTAGCCAACCAAACCAATGATATGTTCTTGGCTTATCAGGGCAAGGCTCTGCCGGAAACCAACCACTTGGTGATGATTTAAAATCTGGTTCTTTTGGTATGTACCTCATATTTACGATTTGCTGACGGTACTTTCTTTTGATTTTTCTATCATATCGTTTATAAAACTGTTCTTTTTGTATAAGGCAAGCAGTACCATCAAATTTAATTGTAGCTTTATAATTATCTGTATTTTCGGTCAATACCCAATCGGCTTCTGGATTGATTTCATCATAGGCCAATCGGGTGCCGGACCAGTCTTTTTTATATAAAGATGGTATTTTTTTCATAATTCACATACGCCAGTATTACATTGAACATCTTCTACTTCCACATTTGTCTGTATTTCTTTTTCTGACTCTATAATTTTACGTACTTCATCTTCTCCTAAATGATTTATTATTTGGTCTTTTCTGCTACCATCCACATACACGGTTATTCCAATTAGATCTCGTGCATATTCCAATATCCAGTCCTTCAATTGTTCTTTTGTAGTAGTTGAAGGCAAATTCTGAGTTTTTGATATACTTGAATCATTTAATTTTTGTATCACTGCTGTAGTCTCAAAATGCTCTTCTGGGGTCAACTCTAACGCATCAACAAACCAATCTGGTATTTCTTCCCCGTTTTCTATAAATTGTTTATATAGTGGATGAATATATATTCTTTCCCCTACTCTATCTTTTCTTTTATATGCCTTAGCTGGAAGAGGTTCAATCCCACTTGTAGTGTCTGCTATAAGAGAAATTGTACCAGTTGGGGCAAAAGCCATCATAGTACAATTATGGATTCCATGTTTCTTTATGTCCATCCTAATGTGTGCAGGAAGTGTCTTTATGAATTTTGCTTTTGAGTATGTCCATTCATTGTAGCCAGGAAATGATCCTCTCTCTTTAGCTAATTCAATAGATGCTTTATATAACTCATTCCTTAGTACACGAACTACTTCTTCTGTTTTTGCAAGTCCCCCCTCACTTCCATATCTTACTTTCTTTGCAAACAGATATTCCTGAAGACCCATAAAACCAATCCCAAGGCGTCTACAAGACATTGTAGCTTCTCGCATTTCAGGGAATTCATATGAGTTAACCTCCAATACATTATCTATGAATCTAACAAGTATAGGAATATACTTTCGCATCTCTTCCCATTTAGTTCTTGTACCTTCTACGTAGTTAGGGAGTACCAAACTACCTAATGCGCAAGACTGGTCAACTGAAAGACTGAGTTCCCCGCAGAGGTTTAAACTTGATATTGGACTAAAATACCAAGAATTATTAATTTTCATTTTATCCAGATTTACAATTCCGGGTTCTCCAGATAAAATCATATTGGAAATAACCTTATCAAATAAAAGTTTGGCATCAATTTTTCCATATTCTTTGCCCTCAAATATAAATGTCCAAACTTTGTCTTGTTCTACAGCATCTAAAAATTCATTGGTAATTCCAACAGAAATATTAAAATTGTTTAATTCATCTTTCTTAAGTTTAGACTCTATAAATTCTAAAGTTTCTGGATGGGTAATAGGCAATATTGGTAAGAGTCCAGATCTTCTTGCTCCACCAGATTCTACTGTATCTAAAACGACACTTATGGCTCTAAGAAAGCTCAAAACTCCAGAAGAATTTCCGCCCTTCCCCTTAATCTCTTCCCCCTCTGGTCTAATAGCTGGGCAACAACCAATTCCACCACCCTCAGCATTAAGAACCAATGCTTTGCATAGGAAATCTCCTATACCTCTAATAGAATCTGGTAATTCCAATACATGACAGTTGAGAAGTTTATTAGAATAATCTGCATTTCTTAATACCCTACCTCCAGGCAAGGCATGCAAATTATAAATCATATCAAAGAATTTCTCTTCCCACTCTTCTTTAACTTCTTTTTCTTCTACAGATGCAATTTTGTGAGATACCCTCCTACAACACCCTTCCCAATCTTCTCCACTTCTAAAGTACCTACTTTCCGCAACTTTCTGTGCATTTTCACTTAACTCCACACTACCCCCCTATTCAACTTAAAGTTTATTCATCCTCATCCAAATCACAAAACTCAACTTCACCATCTACAAGAATGTCTTTATACAAGCACCCTAAAACCCACTGACAATACTGCCGTAAGCTTTCAATGCTCTCACCAGAGATGTCAATTGGTTCTTGGGTATACCCATAAATGCTCCCAGCATCATTGTAGAATACCTCTCTAACGCTATACCAATCTGAACCATCATCCAATGTTTGTTTCACTACTCTATGATTCCAGTGCATATTGCTATCCCTTCATTTTACTTTGATAAATCTGTTCAGAATACACTCCATATAAATAAGCATTTTCAAAATATACTTTAAGAACAGCAACAGTCCATAAAGGCAACTCAACTTCTTCTACAATACTTTGTATTTCGTCTTGTTTGTCATACCACCAACTTTCTTCAAACATTATTCTGTCTCCCATTTAATATACAATTCGTCTAATGTTCTTTGATGTTCTTCATAAGTTTGCCCAGTAAAGGGGTGTCTCCAAATAATTCCTTCATGGTCTGCACAATTCATTGGGAAAGATACAGTCTTCCACCAAAATAATTCAGATAAACTCATAAAATGTTTGCCACATATTCTACATATAATCAATGGACATTCTGTACACCTAAATATACTGGTATGAGTACATTCTTTTTCAGAATTTTCTACCAACACAATCACCTATTTACAATATTATAAAAGTGCCTCTGAATGAAAAGAAGCAACAAAGCTTGGGTAGTAATCATCTATTTCTGTTGTACCTATTCCAACTTCATCAAAGTGTGAAAAATATGTCCAGACTTTTTCCCCAACTTCAGGCTTTTTAATGTTTATGTCTACCCATTCCATCTTTCACTTCTCCCTTCTTGAAATACCCCCCACCATGTTGTAAAAACGTGGGGTAGGCTCAATTTATATCCTTTCCCTATACACTTACCTATCTTTTAGTATTAAACCTTATGTGCTTGATGTTTTAGGATGCTAACAAGTAAGATGAACAGAAGGTTTGGCCATTATGGCTTCTCCTCCATGCTTATTCACGGACTTTGCTATTCATGTGCCCTGAAGGTATACTACTCCAGATCATGTCATTCATGTTCACTTTCAGCATTTGCTCATCTTACTTCTTATCACCACTTATCAGATCAATTTGCTTGTTAGCCCCTCATGTCCCCTGTGCCCCAATGAATAGTACTACCTTTCACTGTTTGGTCTATTATTTAAACCGGCACACAGGGCATCAAGGGCTAACCCCTTTTATAATGTTCTAATTATCCTCTCCCAGTTCTTAACTTTGCCAACTCTTCAACATAACCATATATGTGAAGCCCTTTACTACTTGCACATATTGGACCAGATTCAACCCCTATTTCATCTGCCATACTCTTCTGTAATACTGCAATACCTGCGAGATTTGCAGGAAAACCCCCCCACAAATCCCATGACCTGAAATAAGGATAAAATATAAGATGATTGTCTTTTATCCTCATATCAATTTGCCTAAGACAATTATGAACTGGAATAGATTCTGCAACATAGGAATTATCATCTTCAACCTCATAATTATAAACAAATCCATCATACTCTAATTGCTTATTATTTAATATTGGAATATAACAATAACCATCATCAATATAAGAATACATTGACCTACTACGATTATTAGTAAATGAAATTGCATAACCTATCCCATTTGACTTTAGCACCCTACCTTTAATCATACTATCTTTTGGTCTTGTAGATGTAATACTTGGTATCTGACCTAATGTAAGAAGAGCCATTATAAAAAATTCTTTTAAGTGTATAGATGTTGTATAAAATGAAACCTGTTCACTCATCTCATTTTTACCACGAATGCGAGTGTATCCATCACCTAGTATGTATCCATCAAGTAAGGCTTGCAACTTTCCCCTACCACTAAAAATAAAATCAAATGGGATTTGTTTATGTCTTGCATCTTTACGAAACATTTCAAAAAATTTAGTGTAAAGTGCTCTACTATAAAACGTTTGACGAATACAATTATCTTCTCTTATTGTTTTCCCACCAACTAAATCATATTCAGTTGCCATAATTCTGTTTACTTCTAAATAAGCAAATTCTCCTTTCTCGTGTTGACCAAAATTAAATCTGATTCCATCCTTTTTACTATAGTCTCCCTCTGCAAGCCACAATCCAAATAAAAACATTTTATCTTTTGAAAATGCACACGCAAATTCATCCTGAATAATAGGCACTTTTACATATGATTGCGTTGTTAATTTGTTCACCTGTATCCATTGATCCTCATATGATTCATACACTTTTGGACATGTTGCTCCATTTTTTTCATAAACTGAGAATTGCTTTTTACAAGTTTTTTTACAATTCAATTTATTTTCATATGGACATTTTTCAATCTGAACAATATGAATGAGGTGCTCAGGAGTCACGCAAAGTTTCTTTTTTATTCCCTTTAAAGTTATTTCATTAACAATACCTTTATACAAACGTTTGTATACCTTTAATACCCTTTTCCAATTACCTTCATGTGTAAAAACAATATCCCCAACTGTTATATCATTACATGCTTTATACCCACCTTTTGTCAAAATATTAGTTGATTCTACAACACACGGAGGATCTGATAATTTATAGTCTGATGGTTGTGCTATCTGTAATATGGCTTGATTTGTATTTGGCGTGTCCTTGAGAACACCTACCCAATAGGGTATTTGATCAACAATTCTTGAACCATAGGTATATTGTTCTCCAGATTCAATATGTGATGTCATAAGATAAGGCATATACCGTTCTATATAACCATTTTCCACAGGATTTGGAATATTCAGTGATGCTGGTATTTGTGGCAACATCAAATCATATGGTTCTTGATATGGATGCTTAATTAAAACAACAACCTTATCAAATTCCATACGGGTCTGTCCTACATATGACCCTCGTTGAATTTCATATTTAAAACCAACATCTAAAACTTGATAAATACATTGAAACCATGCATCTTGAATATCGGTTGCTTCAATTTTCGTAATTTTAAAATCCATACATTCTCCTTAATAATCTAATTAGTAGACCAATTCACCTATTTTACAAATATTATAAATCTGTTTCCAATTATACACTCTACTTATTCCTACATTGTCTACCCATCTGTTCCAAGCCCTATCCATTATAATGCTCTTACAAAAAGAAGTACATTCATGGATGGCATTGGCATGTTCACCACAATCCTCTACAAAATAGTCCAACCCAAGGTCGGTTATTATATCTTCTTTGTTATGCTTATCTAAGTTATTACTACCATACCTTGTATGTATAATTTCATAGTCAAAGTCAAACAACTCACCCACCGCAGCCTTTGTGGCATTTCTCCATATAGGCCTCCGTGCCGTAATAAAGTATATAGGACTTTCTGCTAATTCAGCTATAGCACTCAGGTATTTTTGTACCCCCTTTTCAACAGGATAAATACCACTTCCAATAACAGCACCAATTGCATGTTGAACAAAATCCTTATCCAGACCAAAGTTCTTTGCAATATCATACTGCTTAATGTCTTTCAGTGAATAGTGAGTACCCAAAAGTAGGTTAATTACAGAAAGGTAAAGCACCTCACACCGAAAGACTACACCATCTATGTCACTACCAAATTTCATATTAGTCCTCATCCAGAACTGCACTATTAAATAAAGGAGCATCCTTATAAATACGATTTTTACTCATGCCAACATATTTTGGACTTAGTTCTATTCCAATATACTTACGCCCCAATCTGAGTGTGACCATACCTGTTGTTCCTGCACCATGAAAGGGGTCAAGGACAGTACAGGGAATGGAGTCAGTATCACACTTACAAGTAGGTTTCCAACCTATAGTTTTGGATTCATATTCAACCCCCAAACCATCATTTCTACTTCCTGCTCTATACATAGGTGTACCCGGCACATCCATTGCTGCATGAGATGCCCCTTGTGGTTTTGCTTCTTTAACTTTATTCTTCTCCATCACCCTAACCCAAGGTGCACCACACACACTGCAACAACCTTTCTCTGATGTACCTGCCTTAATGCATAATTCCGGTAGCCTTGGTGGGAACACTGCAAAATGGGCTTCTGGAAATGGCTTTGTAGGGAAAGACCAAACATTCCTTAAATTCCTACCCCTTTCCCCACTTTCTGTTTGATATGGCCATCTTTCATGACCTCTTTCATGTACTGTTTGCTTTGATTGAACAGGCATAAACCCATTTTTATATTTTGGTGAACCTTTCATTTGTGTATCATGTCTACCATCATAATTAGCCTTTTCTCTTACAGCATCTGCATCATAGAAGTATTTTCTGGACTTAGTTAGTAGAAATATATGCTCATGTGAATTGGTTGGTCTGTCCTTTACACTCTCCGGCATGGGATTAGGTTTTGCCCATATAATATCCGAACGTAACCACCAACCATCTGCTTGTAATGCAAGAGCAACACGTGCAGGTATCATGCAAAGGTCTTTGGGTTTATAAGTGGCATGTTTACCATCTTGTGGTCTCGTTAATCCCTGACCTGCTACATGAGAAGCTGACACATTAAAAGATATACCTTTATCAAATCTCTCCTGTTGCAATTCAGGATTTCCATGTCCAGACTGGCCTTTACCACCCCAATAAGAATCCCCTAAATTCAACCAACATGTTCCATCCTTCCGTAACACTCGTTTAACCTGGCTAAATATCTCAACCATTTTAGCAATATATTCTTCAGGCGTTTTTTCAAGTCCAAGCTCTGCCGGTTCAAAATATTCTTGTAAATGCTTTGGTATTTTACTTTTTTGGTAAATATTCATGGTTTATATTCCTTTTAGAATGAATAAAATGGTGGCACGTTTCACAAAGTAGAACCAAGTTTTTTATATCTGCCCTTAATTCAGTATTTGCAAAAGATTCAATATGGTGGATATGAAAAGGCATATCTGGTGATTCTTTTTTAGAAAGGTCACATCTTTGGCAAATAGCCCTATCTCGTTTCCATACAGAAGAACACGCAGTTTTCCATTCTTGGCTGGCATAAAATAATTGTCTTTCAGGAGTGACACCCCCCATCCATCGAGGGTTAAGCTCTCCAAACTTATTCCACATTGGATTATCTGAACCAACGCTCCCCCAATGTTTGATTTTTCTGGATTCGGATATAGAACGCCCCTTAATCCCATGTTTTTTTAACCAATAATGGATTGCTGTATCTCTAACACCCCATTCTTTAGCAATATCAAAAGCACTTTTTTTACAATTTATATATTGGTCAAAAAGCCATTCCTTTTCCCACCAAGGTTTTTTCTCTCTCCAATGATTTCCTTTTAAGAACTGTCCCTTTTTATTTCTCATATCCTTATTGTATACTCAATCTATAGTATTGTCAATAGGAAAAATATTTAATTTTTCCAGTTCTTTTATGACCCATTCTGGCGCATCTTTCTTGGGGGTTATTTGATCAGGACAATATGACCGCAATCCCCAATAGGGGGGGCTTGTAACACAGCACTGAATTGAATTATCAAGCAGATTTTTCAATACATTTAAAACATGGCCGTAATATTCTGTTATGTAATTATCCTGGTAATACGGTTCTAAGCTCATAATTCTCCTAAAATGGACACGCCTCTTCTGCCGGCGTATCGTCTGCCATATTTTTAAGCCTCTTATTCGCAACCTCAATTTCCATATCTGCAATATCTATTGATTCTAACAGCATAGTTAAAACTGTATCGCTCCGGCCAGCCAATGATTTAAAATAACTTTGTTTAATTTTCTGAGTATGTTGAACGTGGCTTCGCAATCTGTCCGGGCTCATATGCTTAGATAGAATAATCGGTGCATCTACCTCTTGTTGGATACCCTTTAGGAATATATCAAGTTTTGTATTTTGCAGGTTTGATAATCTATCCTGCTCGGGCTGTATATTTATCCACTCTCTAAAATTGGTTATGGTCATTATCAAATTCTCCTAACAGACCGTTTTCATTTTTAATAATGTTGATCTTTTTTCCCATTGCGCCGGTTCTCCTACAATAAGGCACTTTTAATACTGCTCTGTTTTCTGTGTTCTTAAGCCTCCATAAAATAAGGCCAGTATCCGACTCCGATGCAAGAAGGCTGCTATCCCTTAAATCTGCTTCTGTAGGTTCTTTATCAAATTCCACTTTCTTCATGTGGGCCATTAAAAATATTACTAAGTTATATCTTATAGCCACCGCCTTTAATTCTCTGACTACCTGGCCGATCTCAAGGCTTGTATTTTTAGTGCGGGCCATATCAAAGAGAAAATGTAAATGGTCAATAAAAACAACACGTATGCCATGTTTAACGAGCGCCTCTAACATACGGTCAATTACCCATGGCATTGAATATGCCTTCAAGCTCATAGGACAGAGGAAGTAAGGTATCTCATCTTTAAAAGCCCTTAGAAATTGTTTGGGGGTCATTTCATAACTATACCATAGGCTCTTAACGTCCTGGCGCTGAAAGCTAACCGTTAAGGTTTGCGCTAATAAGGTCTTACCATTTTTCATTTTCCCACTTATAATAATAAGCTCACCGCCTTCAAATCCGTCTATTGCTTCATCTAAACCGGGCATTTTGCTATAAATCTTAACTTCATTATCAACATCATTCTTAATAATTTCTTGTAGGTCATAAGATGTGATGATCCGATCTTCGCCACTATAGTTCCTGAGTTCTTTTAATTTTTCTGTCTCTGTCATCTATACCTCGTCAAATGCCTTCGCTTGATTTTCGTTTAAATATTTCTCAAACTTTGTGCCAAATAATGTTGATGGATTATAATATTTAGGATTAGCTATAAAATATGCGTCTCTTTTTTTAGTTAATATCACTCTTTGAAAATCTTCTAAGGTATAAGAAGTTTCATTCATACGTGCTCTAATAGGTTTATAATTACTTTCTATATGCTTATAATTTTTCCCTAAAATATCATTTGTCATATTAATAACTTGCCTGCAAAAATTGTTATTATTATTTTTCTTTTCTTTCTTTACTTTATTGTTACTGGTTGCTTGATGGTTGGGCTTTGGTTGATTTGATGGTTGGCTTCCATCAACATTAATGTCAAATATGTCGTCATTACAAAGGGTTGCGATAGTACCTTTGTTGGTTGCTTTGGTGGTTAGAAAATGCCATTTTTCAAGATTTATTAGAACAGTACGGTATTGTTGCCGAGTTAAACCACATGATTTATGGTCGCCTATCATTGCTTGTCTCACTGAAAGACCTTCTATTTTACTGTCTATCCTTCTCGCTCTTATCGCAACAAGAGTTAATAATGCCCATTCATTTGGATGTTTTAATAATTCTATTGTATTAGGATTTTTATGGTTTAGCTGGATAAACGATTTCCCCATTAACACGCTCCTTCATGACTAATTCTTTTAAATCATTAGACAGATACCATAATTCACGTTTAATAGTCTCTGTAACGATAGCAGGAATTTCGATTTCTTCTAATTGTGACAGGCATCTCGCAATGTGTCTTGAAGTAATTCTATGAAATTCGCTTTCATGCACAAACTCCGTCATAACTACATCTCCTATTTATTATATTATCAGCTTATTTTCAAAAGTCAAGGGATTTATTATTTGCCCTCGCTTGTTATTGTAATTATACCATTCGTTGTCTTAAAGTTGCGATCAAAAGTGCATCGCACCGACCGTCCAATATTTTACCCCTTTTAGTCTTGAGCTCAATGTTAGGATAGAGTCTCATTGCTCTTTCAAACGACTGTCGTTTTGTATCCTCAACTTTCTTTGCAGAATCAAACATTAATTTCTGCCATTGCCGGGGTGTGATAAATTCATAAGGAATTTGAAAAGATGCAAAGATAGCTTGCCAGGCGCCAAAGTTAGAACCAAAAGTAAAGGCGCTTTTTGCAGAGGACTTATAAAAGGCATTGACCTTTTCTATAAGCACTTTGCTGTTATCTTTATACAGCTTCACAATAGCAGCCATCTCAGGAATAGTCTCGGGGCAATCAAATACTTGGACATCATCACCTTTTATTATTGCAAGAGCGCCAGACAGTCCAGGGTCTACGCCAATATATATTTTTTTCATATCAAAAACCACATGCTAAGAACAAAGGATAAAATGCAGGTTGCAAATATTATTATGATCCCGGTCATGCCTTCCTCCATATTTTCTCATGTACTATAAGGTGTATATTTGCCCTGCTAACATTAAAATGCCTGGCAATATTCGCTTGACTTTCACCTGACTTATACATTATTCGTATACTTCTAATGTCCTGTTTCCTTAGTTTAGCCCGCTTATCACGGGGTTTTCTTTTAAAGAAATCTAATATATTTTTCATAGTTATAAAGCTATCATAGCGGTTTCCAAATGTCAAGAGAAATAAAAATTGACATAGTGCATTATTTACTTGACAATTAATTTAAACTATGATTTAATCATATCAACATTAAAAAAGGATTTTACCCTTAATAAGCCCTACCAACAAAAATAAAGCCCTTAGAGGCGTAAATAATGGACAGGCAATATGAGGGCGACTCGCAGATAGGGGATCTTAAATTGTACCAAATGGTCAATTTTCAACCTTCTGCTTGTCAGTATGAACAAATGGCTGTTGTGGCGTAATTGGTAAACGTCTTGACACTTGGGATGCCTAAGGTGTGGTGATGAGTCAACCAGCATCATGGAGTTTTAAGAACCAAGTGGCAAAAAGAGGATGCAATGACTCTATCCTTGCAGGTTCAAATCCTGCCAACAGCCACCCAACTCTAATTGGTAAAAGCTCGGCGGCTCGTATAAACTTAGAATATATTGTGATAATAGCTGCCGGGCGAAAGGGGTAAAATGTTTATAAAAACACAAAAAGAATTAATTAATTTGTTGAAGCAAGGCTATTATCAGTTATGGAAGTATCCTGGCGGATATGAGTTATCAGGTTATCCACTATCAGGTTATCCACTTCGGAAGGTAAAGACTGAGACCGTTGAAAAGCTCATTAAGAAGGATATTATTTTTTATAATGGCAAAGAAAATTCCAGCATGAAACGGTTCGGGATGAAATCTTTGTCGTTGAGGGCAAACCATGAAACACAAGCACAAGTGAAAGCTAAAGTTGGACATTACTTGTGATAACTGCCGGGCGAAAGGGGTAAACCATGAATTATGAAATACAATTACAACCAATGGGCGATTGGCAACCGTTTGATGGTAGCATAGGAGATTCATTTATGATGCGGGCGGTAGCATTAAGGCATACCAACGGAGATATAATCTATGACTACTCCGTGTGCTGATCCTTATGTAACATGCCCTAAAAAGGGACACATGATAAGAAGGTCAATCTGCCTAAAACGGCAAGCGGACCCGGCGTTTCATTGTCCGGTGAGATGTAAAGAGAGGGTAAAGAAATGAAACAACCTAAGCCCGGCATCTACAAAATGAGCATGGATGAATATAAAAGTATAGACGCTGTGAACAATTCGACACTTGTTCGGGCGTCAAAAACCTTAGCTCATGTGCAAGCTCAGAAGA
>Ga0307928_10003529_pt1 | contig 11914 bp, 21 predicted proteins | sample AceLakmetagen232_FD_201815 | JGI IMG/M metagenome (GOLD analysis project Ga0307928, IMG submission 201815) | Saline water microbial communities from Ace Lake, Antarctica - #232 | ecosystem: Environmental > Aquatic > Non-marine Saline and Alkaline > Saline | place: Antarctica: Ace Lake... | reverse complement strand
TGAAAAATAATTCTTCTTCCTACCAATTACATTGCCTTCAGTTAAAAAACAACAGTTCCAACAGAGCAATCGTAAATTTTCTAATTTATAATTTTGACGATCTCCATCATTAAAAGTTAATACTAATGGAGCCTTTAAATCAGTAATTCGCTTTTCGTTGAATCCACATAAATCACATTGTTCAGGAAGTCTGGCTTCACGAATAATCCATTCTCGTAATTTAGTCAAATTCAGTCTTTTTCCGTTTCGAGATCCATCTAAAATTCTATTTATATTTCGTTTTGTTCCATGTAATCGAGGTTTTGGAATACCTTTAGCATACGGATTCATGCCTCCATCTATCCACAATCCATATAATTTAGCATACTTTTTAAATGTAATAAATGAAGTATTCAAATAACGAGCAGCTTCACTAAATGATCTTGATTCAGCAATAGCATTTTTTATTTCTTGTTCATTAAAACTTTTAGATGGTCGTCCAGTTGGAACAAAGCTTGGCCATATTCCATATCGTTTACAGTATTTTTTAAAAGTAATATAATTCATATGTAAAATACGAGCAGCTTCAGTAAGTGAAGTAGTAGAATCTATTGTATCTTGTAATTTTTGTTTTGTAAATTTTTTACTATAATTTTTTTTCATATATTATCCTTATGCCGTTGAATTAATCATATAATGATATTTTGTAGTATATATAGGACGGTATGATTCACATTTAATAAATGCTCGTTCATCAGCAGATAATGGTTGTATACTAAATGGTTCATAACCTAACATTTCGTGTGGAAGACTCATAGCAGCAGTTATTTGTTTTCTAGCATACTCATCAACATTATCTATTATTAACGATTCTTGATAATTTCTTAACCACAGCGGCTTATTTTCATTTTCCGATATTGCCTGCAATCGAGATTTTAATTTATCAAAATCAACTTTATTATATGTTCTAATTTGTGTCGGCTGTATATCGTTTTTACTTTTCTCTTCTGATTCAGTTGACTGAATTTGACTCTGGTGTGGCTGTTGCTTTTGTTGTTGTAAAATAGCATCTGCCCAAATCATAGGAAATAATTTAGCAGAGTTTTCATTATTTATTTCCATTCCTAATTTTTCGCCTTTTTCAAAAATTTGTTATGTATTATATATCTTTTTTAGTGGACTATTTTCATTAATATAAAGTTCATTTATTTGTGTATATAAATAGTAAGAATATAATTTTTCATTATTTATTTCCACGGTATTTCTATTCCTAATCGTTTTGCCTTTTCTTCAAATTCTTGTCGTTCAAGATTATCTTTTAATGTACCATCTTTTTTTGTATCAAACCAGCCAAACTCAAAAGCACCTTGAATTCCATTTTCTCTAATCAAATCCTTCATCATTTCAATATCTCTTGCTGTTAAAGTTATAGCATTCAAACGATAATCCTGAAACGCTTCCCATGTTAAAGGAAATAATTTAGCAACAATTTCACTACCAATTATATTAGCATAACTTCTTATTTCTAACTGAGCATGACTATCCATTCTCAATGATAAAAAATGCAAAAGATTATGGAGATTTATTTTCCAGTACGCTTCTGTATAGTTTGATAGTGGTAAATCTTTACGTGCTTGTTCTCGTGCAATTCCTAATTTAAGACGATGTTTATATATTATTTCAGCTAATTCATGAAATTCTTTTTCTCTATATGATAACAATTCTCCGTCATTATATTCACCTTCAATATAATTTGGATCACCTTTTTCAATACTTTTTGGTAAAAAACCAGAACTACCCTGTAAATTTTTCTTAATATCTTGTAATCGCCATTCATCAGATTTTGTTTCTTGTTTATCATCAATAGCCTCTGAATATCTTGTGCTGTATTCATTTACACTTGCTGTTCTGTGTCGTATCCATTGTCGCCAACAGTCCATTGGAACTTTAACATGGAACTTCAATTCACATTGCTCAAACGGGCTTGTATGACGATGCCTAAGTAAATAACGAATCAATCCTTCATCTTCACTAACTGATTTAGTTCCTTTTCCATAACTCACGCGAGCGGCTTGGACAACCGCAGAATCATCACCCATTACATCAACTAAACGAATAAATCCTTTATCTAAAACTTTAAATTTTTTACCGATTAATTCATTCATTAATATCTCCTTCTATTAAAATTCCGATTGGCTCTCCAACATAAACAGGATAACCAGGTTGAAACATTTCAAATGCTAATGGTTTATATATTTTACCATCAATTTCAATTTTGTCGCCAACAGCTTTACTCATTCCTTCATGTGTTCTTTCTCCATCAACAGGACTTTTACAAGTAAAAACCCAACCTCTATCTTTTATATAAAATTTACCAACAGATTTAATTTTATACACTATATTGCTCCCAATCTACATATATTAACTGCGGCTCCAAAAATTTGTTTAATAAACTTTCTTCTATTTGTCATATTATAACCCCGCTTTATCTAACCATTTATCTATCCATCTGTCCAACCTTGATTTCCCCTTTAAACATTGTTTTGGGAATGTATTTTCAGCTTCAGCTAAAGTTAATAATTCAACATCCGTCCCCATTTTCATAGTTTCAATGTTTTCATTTTCTTCATCTTCACATGGTACAAGAATTCCCTGTGTTGGTATCATTCCTACTTTTCGTATTCTTATCATATTACCATTAACACCACACATTAATGTCATGTTATTAAATTCTAACTTAATACATTTCCAAGTCATATTACCTCCTAAATCATCCGATTTAATCCACAAAATATATTATTTCATATTGTAATCCACTCGTTCCCATCTACTTACTACCCAATGTCGTTCATCAACTTCTTTAATCAAATCAAATACTTTATCAACATTAACATACATTTCAATAACTACAGAAGGATTACTTTTGTTGTGTCCGCAACAACATCCTAATGTATTTATATTATTATTCCACAAATGTTGAATTACATCCGATATACAATAATCAATAGATACTTTTCTATTTTGTCGGCCTGTATCTACATTATCAGGTAATTTTAATATAACATTTTCAGTTTTATTTATACCGACTTCACTACTAATATCACCATTATATGATTTACAATTACACATTTTTCTTAAAGTCTCGTGTTATTTCACTAATAAAATCTTTCAATAACAATCCATGTGCTCTTGCAATAAATTCACACATTGTATCTCCATTTTGTTGCTCTATTGTTCCAATCCACGATTCTATAAGCATTTCTGTCCCATTTTCGCCAATCCATATATTTACTTTTTCTGAATGTGGTTCTAATTTTGATCCCGGCTTAGGGTATTCTGTATCGTCTTTTGAAGTAAATGCTTCAACTACAGCAAATGCATAACATTTTTCACCGTACGAAAGCCAATACCAGGGCCAACCATCAGTGCAATTTTTCATTTTTTCTAAAGAGTCTAAAACATCTTTTGTTAATTTTATATCTTTCATTCATCTACCTCATCTTTAGTTATATTTGATGTAATCTGAACAAAATAATTCTCGTGTTCAGATGATTGTATAATATCTACTCGACTGGTAGCCCACAATCCAACTGTCGCATCTTGAAAATATTCTAAATCGCGGACTAAATCAGATAATTCTTTAGCCATTAAATGTGGATCACACAATTCATTTGTGTGAGGACATCTACCATCATTGTCAGCACACTCACGACATATAGGTTGCGGTTCTAAAGCAGATTGTATTCTATCAGATAATAATTTACTCATAGATAACTCCTTCACTGTTCGAGTTAATCCACAAAATATACATACTTTTTTATCATCTTCATAATCATGATGTGAATCACTTCTGACGAGTTCGAATGTATGTTCACATATTTCTTGAAGAGCAACAATAGCTTCTTTTGTTTTTTTAAGTTGTTCGTTCAATTCTGTTTTTCTAAAATGTAAATCACTTACAGCGAGTTTTAAAACTTGTTGATCCATATTATTCTCCTTTAAAATAAAATTTATATAATTTCTCCTCTTCCTTCTGTTACTTGAACTTGTTGCCATCCTCTTATTTTATCATGCTGTAACCAACATGTTCCTACTATAAAAAAACGTGCTCCATTATCTTTAAACAATAAAAAATTTCTTTCTTGCCCTGACCATTTAGTTTTACCAGGACTATATTTATGAATTAATGCAAGTAAATTATGTTCATCATATCTAAATTTTTCGTAAAATTTTCTGGTAAATGCAAACGTAAATCCATTTAATAATAATTCAGAATCACCAGAAAATGTTTCTATTATTTTATTCGTCGGTGATTTAGCCCTTTGTAACTTAGGAGTACTAACTCCATTAGTAAGAGGCCCATATAAACTTATATCATTATGCTCATGTTCTTCTATAAATTTAATAAATGAATTAATACTATTATTAAACTGTATATCATCACTCGTTACAATTATAATATCACACCCATCCTCATACGCTTGATGTACTCCAAGATTCCACGCACCAGTAATCCCACTTATACTCTGATCTTCAGTGTATGTATATTGTATAAGTTTTTTATGTTCATTATATTTTTTATAATTATATGGAAATTCAGATGCGTTATCAACCAAATATACTTTTTTATCATAATTTACATATTCAAATAATGTGGACAAAAAAGCATCACCATATTTTTCTCCATCGGGACGCCATTTTGTGGAAATATGAAATGGTACAGAAAATCCTACTTTCATTTTTTCTCCACAATTTCTATAGCTTCAATGGTGAGTTGTTTAACATTATATTTGCCAATATATACTCTACCACATTCAGGACACGGTTTAGTTTTATGTCCTTCAGTTATCCAACCTTTTTGTTTTTTACATTTGCAAAGAAATTCTGCACTATTCATAACATTTCTCCTTGTGGTTAGTAACTTTTATTATGGAAAATGAGTTCTTCCCCAATCACGTTTAAGTTGAATTAAATCCAATCCATCAATATTTCCGTCGCCTGTAATATCATCCAATTCTGATGTTCCTAATCCAGTTTTCCCCCAGCTTTTCTTTAATTGTATCAAATCAAGTCCGTCGACTGAATAATCTCCTCTTATATATCCACGTTCAACATCATAATCAATAATTTTATTTATGTCGCTTGCCATAAAATAAACTGATATGAATTCACTTGGATCACTTTCAACCCCTGTCGTATCACGAGCAATAACATTAAATGTAAATTCTGTATCATATGAGTATGGTTTATCAACTCTTATATTAACCAACATAGTATCAAGTTCATTACTTAATTCAATCCAGTTAACCCATACCCCTTCTTCATTTTGTATCTTTACTCGTAATGTATCATTCTTATATACATCAATATACTCAGTAACATCTGAACTCCAGTGTATTGTCCAGAATGAATTATTCTCTATATTAGGCTGAATAAAATACACTACAATAGATTCTAATTCTGTTCGTTGGGAATGACTATTTATTGGCAAAATAAAAATTGAAATTAATGTGAATAGCATAAGCATAATTGTTATTCGTACAGTTGGTTTTTTACTTGGATGAAAAAAATTAACTAACCAATTCCAAATCGCCAATATTATTTTTTTAAACCAGGTCCACATTATTCAATTGTTATCCTTACTGTAGCAACCACAGGTACATCCACAACATCAGAAATTCCATTAGCAGGAATATCACCAACTAAATCTTGTAGATTTAATTGAGCAAATGTTACGTCGGTACTTCCAACAGCAATAGCCCTAAATCTAACACTAAAGCATCCACCAGTACCATCTGTAAGAGTTAATGGATCTGATACACACCCACAAATTAATGTTCCTGGTTGTTCAGTATTTTCAGCATCTTTTTGAATACCTACTACTAAATCAGCATTCGGAAAAAACCCTATGTCAGTCGCTATTGCTTGAGTACCAGGAGTACCCACAGCACCATCAACAACTTCAATAATTTCAGGATCATAACCAATCCATGCATTTATTCCAACTACTTTCTCAGCATCTTCAATTGATACTACTACTTCAAATTCCTCACCTATTCTTTTTAACATATCTCTCTCCTCAGTTTTAATTAATGCCATTTGCTGACAACTTATCAACATAAACATCAATAAATAAATAATTTTTCTCACTATAATAATCCTATTAATTGTATTAATACTACTAAATATGCACCGATGATGTCGCCAGCCGTATCATACTTCCATTTTTCTATTGAACCATACGTAGATTTTACGTTTTCCCATTTACCACCACATTCTACATAAAATTCTACAAATTCCCATATAATAGCAACAACAAAAACGATGATCATTGCTAACCACCACACTACATTAACAGCAACCAGGCCATTAAATAAAAGGGATGCCGCCAGAATATGAAAAAATATAAACTGATTTTGGCGAAACCCCATAACTATAAATTTTGAATTTTTTAATTTAGTAATCCACGACATATAAACTCCCTCTACTTATATATTATTATACATATATAAATAGTAAAAGTTCCATATTTTACTTCTCTTTATCTTGTTTTTCTTTTATTCGTCGGCGTATCTGTTCTGCCTTATTCCTTTCTTCTCTATTACGTTCGCGACCCTTGTTCGTTTTTTTGTTTTTGTAACGAGCCCCCTCATCCTTCACTTTCTTTGCACGACGGATACGCTTGATTTTTTCAATACCTCCTTCAACTGCTTCGTCTTCAAGCAATTGTTCAAATTCTTCAAGCACAACTTCGTCTATACCTTCCTTCATTTCTTGTTCTCCTTGTTTAATTGTTCAAATAATTTCATTTCAAATCCCCATTTAATACTTCTACTGTAAGTTTCATGGGATCAACATAAATTAATTTAAAAGATTTAGTCGCACCCGCTCTTTCGTGTACTATAAATGTATCAACTGATGTTGGAATAAATATATTTATACCAAAATTACCCCAATTTGGTGTTATTGTAAATATACTGTCGTTCACCATACCACAATATATAAAATACGATGAATTATACCATCCATTTTTATCAATTGTATAGTTAATAAATTCTCCTACTGACACAGTATATTCTTCATTTAAAACAACTACATCATTTTTATCTTTATATAAATAAACATCACTACCAATTAGTATTAATGCAAAACAACAAAACACTATAAAAAGTGCTCCTACAGATTTTTTAGTAAACATAATCTATTTCCTTTCAATTAATACCGATTTTATTGTATCAGCCAAAGCCTTCAATCCATCAAGAGTATCCACATGATAATTTCCAACTCCAAATCCTTTATACCATTCTAAAGGTGAAGGAGATCCACAATGTCCAGCAACTCTAACGAAAGTTCCATGTTTCTCATGTAATTCTTCAGCAATGAGAGGTGGTATTCCAGGACCAGTAGCTACCCAGTAATTCCATGCTCTTTCAAAAATCCATCCAGCTTCATCTATAAAACCAAATACTTTTGTTGGAACTTCACCTGTAGAGATTGATGGCATAACTTTATATGAAATTCCAGCAAAATCTAATTCTCTTTTACAATTATCATCAACCTCTTTAACACCTGCATAATTTTCTAATTGATTTTTCATTTTAACATCTCCAAAAATTCAACATCACTAATGATTTCGACTCCAAGTTTAAGAGCCTTAACAGTTTTGCTACTCTGACTTGATGGGTCAGCCTGTACTAAATAAGTTAATCCATTTGAAACGTTCTTTGTAGTTCCACCATTTTCAATCACAAGAGCTTCTAACATACCTCTTTTGTAACGATTACCATCTGCATCAGTCGCTTCAACTTTTCCTGTAAAACAAAATGATTTACCAAGTAACACACCATTTAAATTTGTTTCCATAACCTTATTCTCCTTAATTGTAACACCAACATTAATTAAACTATCTATAACATCTTTACGTTCATATAATCCAGTTAAAAAACCATCAGCCGTTTTTATTTCAATTCCTTTAATCTTAACAAGTTCATTAACAGTAATGTTTCTCATTTTATCAAGAGTATCAAAATCAGAATCAACTAATAACTTAGCCATACTTGTCGAAAAATTCTTCATATTCAACCCACCGATAAATTCAGCAAGAGGTACTTCTTTATGACTTTGAACAATACTAACAAACTTTTCGGCAGAACGTTTTCCAAATCCTTCAAGATTTGAAATATCACTCTCTTTAATTTTATACAAATCAGAAGGTAATTGAATCAACCCAAGAGAAAATAACTTTTCAATAGTTTTTTCGCCAATACCTTTGCTCGCCATTCCAGTCGTCCGCAACCATTTCAAGATCGTACCAATCATAACCCCAGAACACTTAGAATTATCACACACTAAAAATTTACCATCAACTTTTAATTCATTATCACATTCAGGACAATTCACTGGCATTCCAAAATATACATCTTGTGAATCACGTTCTACAACTCTTTCAATCTGAGGAATTACATCTCCTCTACGTGACACGAGAACTGTATCATTTACTCGTACATCCAAATCCTTAAAAATTTGAAGATTATGTAATGAAGCACGTTTAACTGTCACTCCACCCATTTTAACAGGTTCAAGTTCAGCAACCGGTGTAATTGTTCCTGTATTACCAAGTTGCCATGTAATATCTAAAAGTTTAGTTTCTCTTTTAATTGAAGGAAATTTATAAGCGACAGCACCATTTGGTCTATTATCAGAATTTATTCCGAGTCTATCATATTCATCTTGTGCATTAATTTCAATAACCAGACCATCAATTTCATAATCTAACCCAGCACGTTTACTGTTTTCATACTCTTGGTAAATTCTGTTTACATCTTCCATCGTAACATAATATTTGTTCGCCATATCTTCATGTAAAGTAACAATAGCTGTTGGTAAACCATAATTTTCAAGAGCGATAAATTTTTGTGATTTGAATTGATAATAACCAGTAATATCATAATATATAATAGATAAATATTCACTATATTTCCCATCTTGACGTTTAGCCAATCCACTTGCACCATTTCTCATATTTGTGATGGGTATTTCTAATCGTTCATTCTGAATATATGTGATAGCATCAAAATCAGCTTGTTTTAATACAATTTCACCACGTATTGAACCAGTAAAATCATCAATTGTTAATTTTACATTTTGCATTTGTATAACGTTTTTCGTAATGTTTTCTCCAATTTCACCATCACCACGAGTTATCGCTTTAACAATAACACCATTTTCATATTCTAAATCAATACTAATCCCATCAAGCTTTTCGCTTAAACAATAATAAGCAGCAATAGATTTTTTACTCCATTTATTAAACTCGTCGTCATTCGTAACTTTACTTAAACTACCCATTGGAATTTTGTGAGTCGCTTTTGTCCAACCACTGGAACGATCAACCGGAGCACCAATAGTTTTTAATAACGGGTCGTTTGGATATAATGACTTGAATGTATCAAGTAATTTATCAAATTCTTCGTCTGACATAATGGGATTGGATTCGTTGTAATAAGCGTCAGATGCTCGCAGTAAATAGGAAGACATTTCTTTCTTATTCATTTTATATCCTTTATGTATTTAACAGATTTAACATTAAATCTCTGATGAGAATTAATTCTTGTTTGGAAAAATCAGTGATAGCAAGAATGTCTTTTATTTCAAAACTAAGATTATATCTTGCTTTATATTTATCAGATTCGTAATTTTTATAACGTTTTTGGTATTCTTTTAATGAATCTTGTTTAGATATTTTCATACTTCCACCTTTTTAATATACCAGAATATACAAAATCACCGAACAGTTGTCAAGTAATTTTTTATTATTTGTGTATGTTTCCAATTATGTACTACATCAACAATATGATTTGGTCGCACAAATTTAGCAATAGATATTTTAAAATTACCATAAAAAAATTCATCAGCAACTCGCACAACATATCCTTCCATATCATCACCGGATAAATCTTTTTCATTATATAATTGTTTTATTTTTGCTTCATCCCAAATACCGTCGTATAAAATAGGTACATGTCCCAATCCCAACAATTGGCAATAATCTAATGTTTCATCCCATGATAAACAGACATTGACTTCATTCCAGATTGAAAAGACTTGGAAATAATTTTTAAGATTTTGATAATGTATTGAATGTTTCGCATAAAGATTTTCACCACAAACACGCCACTCGTCTGGAATATTATACCCAATTTTATTATGTAAATTTTTAACCCAATTTCGCGAATCATGATTATCAGAATCCAATGAACGAGCATGAATATAATCAGTATACATTGTTGTATTTTCACCATCCATTTTAATAGTGACAATAACTCGTTTACCTTCAAAACATGATGTATCGGACATTATTCTATCATCTTTTGTTCTGGTGCTCCAAGGCAAATGATATGTTCGAGGATATTTTACATATTTAACAAATCTATGTAAAATAGGTTTTAATATCTTTTGAACAGATTCATCGTAAAACAATTCACCACGTAAACGATTCCCATTTGGTAAAATTATATTTCCCCACTTATCATATGAATAATCTGGATATAAATGCTCAGGTAATAATATAGTTTGAATTCCAATACGTGAACGTAATTCATCACATGATAATATTGTTTCTTCTGCTAAAATATGATGTTCCCCACAGAGAGTAGCACCGTTATCTAAATAATATCCACCATCAGCAAATAAACGTCTTTCTATTATATGATGTGCATCTTGACCAGGATTGCCACATATTACACATTTATAACTATCTCTTTCAAACACATCATTTCTAAACTTGTCGCGGTTCATTACTTACCTTTGTTTTTTACAGAATATACAAAATCAGTATTCATTTGTCAAGTTTTAATTCATATTTTTCTATTTCAATTAAAAATTCTTCTATTGTAAATTCTTTGTTTGAGTCAGACCGACGTACAATAAAGTTATACAATATAGGATCATTTTCGTTGACCATATCATCCAATATATAAAACCCATCTTCAACATAAAATTTATTAAATGATATTTCACCTAAAGGTAATATTTGTTTAGTAGATTTTCTATACAGATAATATGTTATCATAAAGGTAGCTTTAAAGGTAGCTTATCTTGAATTTCTTGTAATAATTGTCTTTTGGTTTTATTAATAGGAGGAACTAATCGTTTAAATATAGCAAGTCCATTAACTATTTGAATAAGTTCCCAACCTAATCCTCCCATACTATCAAGTTGTGATTTAAATTCAGAACCTTCTTTTGGTGACATGTTTTGTGAATAATATTCATATTTCATTTTAAATTCCCCATTTATATAATTTTTTGTTCCCATAATATTTTTTTTATTCTCTTTCCTTCATCTCCAAACCAATTAATAACATTCGACCATGAAAAATGAACATTTTCTTCAACATATTCTTTAATTGTTGGATCATCATGCATAATTTTAATCGGAAATCGTTCTTCCATCATATCAGTAGAATCCCATCTTTCCATTATTTTACTATATATTTCTCTGGTTATTATAGTAGTAGGTTTGCCTCGTTGAAAAATAAAGTTATCTTGGTGTTTTTGCTTTATCACAATAAATTAACTCCTTTTCATAATATTGAATTTTATTAATTTTTAATTTAAAAATACCATAATTATATTCTTCTCCAACTTCAATTCCTTGATCTAATATTAAAGATAAATTAGCAATAAAATCTTTAAAATCTTCGCCACTTAATGATTGACCATTAAATTCAACAATAATATCACCATCAGGAAAAAGTGGATTATTTTGAATTGGAAATATCCTTTTTGTTAAATCATACATCGTATTTGGTTGCTCTTTCTTTATATAAATAGAAATTATATCATTATTGTGTAGATCGCAATAAATTCTTGTACACCAGGGCTCTAATATATTTAATAATTGAGCCGAACAATTTTTTACAACAAATGAAATG
>Ga0307928_10003528_pt1 | contig 11914 bp, 20 predicted proteins | sample AceLakmetagen232_FD_201815 | JGI IMG/M metagenome (GOLD analysis project Ga0307928, IMG submission 201815) | Saline water microbial communities from Ace Lake, Antarctica - #232 | ecosystem: Environmental > Aquatic > Non-marine Saline and Alkaline > Saline | place: Antarctica: Ace Lake... | reverse complement strand
GGGTTTCTCACCCTGGCCTCACCATTTTTTAGTTCTCCTTTTGATAACCTAATGGGGTATTAGGGTAAGTTATTTATACCTGTAACTCGATACACTTTTTGATAACCATGAAACAACTAGCGACATCAAAAATAGATGAAAAAAATAGGACATATATACCTAAAGAAGTGCTAGATATACTACCAAACGGTGATCGGCTTTCCTGGGAACTAAACGAACATGGACAGGTGTGTGTATTCATGGGATCCGAACGATTTATACGAAAGACAAAAAAGGATGGATAATTATGGAAGATATTAAAAAAAGATGGGAACGCAACAAACAAAACAGTATGTTCTATTGGTATCCAAAGATTAAAGATTTAGATATGCCACAACCAAAAACAGAAATGTATAAGTTTACAAAACAGGAATATAAACAGGTTCAAGAGGAAAGAATACCAAAATCTCTTATCAAAAATTGTGAATCGTTAGTTGAAAAAATAGGTTTTCCATTGTTTATGAGAACTGATAATAGTAGTTGCAAACACGGATGGATAAAAACGTGTTATGTTCCTGATATAGATTCTCTTGAATATCATTTTTTTGAATTACTTTCAACTTCTGGAATGCAAAGTTTTATGAGTTATAATGATACAGGACTTGCATTCAGAGAATTTCTTGAATTGGATTACGGATATTATAAAGGTAAAAAATTAACTGCTTTTTATGGAGAGTTTCCAGTTAACAGAGAAAGACGTTATTTTATCAGAGATGGAAAGATACAGTGTCATCATCCTTATTGGTATCCATCTGCTATTAAAAATTCAAATATTGAACAACCGTTTTTGAATATGATTTTAGAACAGTTAAATTCAGAGGATAAATCCGAAATAAAAGAACTTTCTAAATATGCTTTGATGGTTGCAGAGGTTTTTTCTGGTTATTGGTCTGTTGATTTTGCAAAGGGGCTAAACGATAAATGGTATCTTATCGATATGGCTAGAGGTGAAGATAGTTTCCATTGGCTTGAATGCAAATATTGTTCTAAAGAAATGAGAGAACAATATAAAGATAAAGCAGAAAGAGACAAAATTGAAACTAAAGAATTTGAAGAATTTAAACATAAAAATGAGTGAAACTATGGTAAAAATGGAAAAAACAAAAGATGTAATTTATGCATTGAAAAATAGATATGATGACAATGGATGGTCTTATGCTTTTTTAGAACAAGTTAGTGATGGTACTGGTAAAGATTGTAATCGTTGGGCCGATGCATTAGCAGTTCAATTATGGACATCAAGAGGATTAGAAATAATTGGTTTTGAAATAAAAGTATCACGACAGGATTGGATTAAAGAATTAAAGCAACCCCAAAAAGCAGATGCAGTAGCTAAATATTGTCATCAGTGGTATCTTGTAGTTGGAGATGCAGATATAGTTAGATTTGGTGAGTTACCTACAACCTGGGGTTTAATGGTTCCACATACAAAGAAATCTTTGAAAGTTGTTAAACCTGCTGTGGTTAACAAAAATCCTAAACCTATTGATATGTCTTTTTTATGTGCTATTCTTAGACGCGCAACTCAACAATTAACAGATAGAGCAATAAAACAAGCAGAATATAGTAGAGGCTATGACGAAGGAAAGAAAGACGAAAAAGAAAACAATAAAGATAACACCGAATGGATAACGGAAGATAGAAATAAAATTAGAACAAGAATCAACCAGTTTGAAAAAGCATCTGGTATAGATATTGATGACTGGCGACTTGGTGATGATAGCCCAAGGAAAATAGGAGAAATTGTAAAATCTGTTATGAATGGAACATATATGAAACAGGTTAAAGATTTTCAATGGTTGCAAAAAAGAGCAGAAGATATTGTTGATACTATTAAAAAGGAAATTGAGAAGATTAATGAAGAACAAAGCAGTTTATTAAAAAATAAATTCAATGAGGGATAAAATGTCTAAAAAAATATCAAAAGCAGAAGGCCAAGAAAAATATGAGCACCTGTTAGAATGCCGAAGACTAGAAAAAAAAGGTATAAAACCAAAATATGGCCGAGCAGAAAAAAAGAGACGAGCGCGTATGAGTAAATCAGAGCGTTTCGTAGAAATGTTAAAGGATCGAGGTGGATTTTATAAACAAAAGGAGAAATAAATATGAAAGGATCAAGTGATATTTTCTTCATTAATGTTAGACTAAAAGGGATAAAAGAAGAAATCAGGATGATTGAAGACGCACTTCTCAGACTAGAAAATAAGATGGTAACAAATGACAAATAAAAACAAAAAATATACAAAAGAAGAACTAGAAAAACGGAAAAAAATACAAATAGCGAAAAGAAGAGAGTATAGTAGAAAATATTATGAAGAAAACAAAATTAGGTTAAGAAAAAAACACAACAAATATTATAAAGAACACATAGAAGAATCGAAAGAACATGGAAAAAAATATTATGAAGAAAATAAAGTTAGAATAAGAAAAAGACATAGAGAATATAGTCAAAAGAATAAAGAAAAGTTAAGAAAGTATCAAGAAAAAAATAAAGAAAAATTAAGTGAATATAGAAAAATATATCGAGAGAACCACAAGGAGAAGATGAAGAAATATATTAAAATGTATTGGAAGGAAAATAAGGATAAATTAAAAGAAAATAGTAAAAAGTATAACAAAGAACATGAAATGGAAATAAGCGAAAATAAAAAGAAATATTGGGAAGAAAACAAAGACAGGTTAATAGAACATAAGAAAAAGTATTTGCAGACACCCAATGGAAAAATAGTGGTAGCAAAAGGGGCAAGTAGAAAAAAAAGATTTGGAAGCGTTATTATTATGCCTCCTTTATATAAAGGAATGACTAAAGAATCTGGTCATCATCTTTTAGGACACATACCAAAAGAAAATGATGTAAACAACCCAGAAAATCGCATGTTTATTTTTTATGTACCAAGAACCACGCACAGATTTGTAACTGGATATACACGCAATTATGAACATTGGCGATTTGTTGGTGAATGGATTAAAAAAATTCATGCTATAGATGTTGGGAAACTTTTAGAGGGTAAAGATTTTATAACATATAAATATTGGAAAAAAAAACAAAAGAGGTGTAAAATAAATGATATGTAAATGTATGTTTTGTGGAGAAAAAGATAATCTTGATCACTTAGCATTGGTTGGTAATAAAACCATCTGCAAAAAATGTTTGGTACGGCTAAAAGAATATCTGGAGAATTGTAAAGATAGGTGAGGCAACAATGGTTAGAAACAAAAAAAACTTAGCAGTAGGAGAACTAATGCGGAAGAATGCATATGTCACAATAAAAAGGAAAAAAATGTACTTGAAGATAAATCCAGCCGCAGTACATGAATACATATCAAGGATCATAATGAATATAGAGACAAATATGCCCGAGATCGCAAAATATGCATATGACAACAAACGAACAACAATACTCGTAAAAGACAAACTAGATGAAAACAAAGAACTCATACCAATCTATGATGACATAACAGCTTTTTTTGGACGTGTCGATAGCAAAATAATTCCGGGTGAACATATGTATTGTACAAAATGCTTAAAAAAACTAGAGAAGGAAGAGAGATAAAGAAGTGTTAGAACTTGATAAAATATATAATATGGATTGCCTTGAGGGTATGAAACAACTAGATGATAACTGTATTGATACAATTATTACTGACCCGCCATATGGACTTAGTTTCATGGGTAAAAAATGGGATTATGATGTACCTAGTATAGCTATCTGGAAAGAATGTTTACGAGTATTAAAACCAGGTGGCACACTATTATGTTTTGCAGGTAGTAGAACACAACATCGTATGGCAGTTAATGTTGAGGATGCAGGGTTCATTTTAAAAGATTGTATTATGTGGCTCTATGGTTCTGGTTTTCCAAAAGCATCTGATATTAGTAAACAATTAGATAAAAGAAAAAAAGGGAATGAAAGACTTAAGGAATTTTCTGCATTTATTAAACATAAACGGATAGAGCTTGGTATATCTAAATCAGAAGCTGATAAATATATTTGCGATGGTTCAACAATGTATTCATTCTTTGAAGGTAGAAATAATAAGCCGTTATATTTTCCGAACAATAATCATTATAAAAAAATGAAGGAATTATTTGAGTTAGATAACACCTGGGATGATTTTGTATTAGAAACAAATGAAAAAATTATTGCAACTAAAGATGGTAGTTTTGGTTATCAGAAAGATATAGAAAGATGGAAAAAAGAACAAAAAATAACCGAACCTAATACAGAAGAAGCTAAACTCTGGGATGGTTGGAAGTCGCATGGTTTAAAACCTGCTTATGAACCTATTTTGGTTGCTATGAAACCTAATGATGGTAGTTATGCTAATAATGCTCTAGTATGGGGTGTCAGTGGGTTGAATATTGATGGTGGAAGGATAGGTTATCAAAATGAAAAGGATGAAAATTCTGCAAAGGTAGGATTTAAAGGCACAGTTTATAAAAAATATATGGAGGGACAAGGTAGAGATTTATCAAAAGAAAATCCTACCCAGCAAAAAGCAGAAATGAATAACAAAGGTCGTTATCCTGCTAACATTTTATTTTCATGTGATTGTGATTATATTTTAAAATCAAATGTTTCAGAAGAAAACAAAAAGAAACTAATGGAGTGGTTAGATGAGAACACCTAATACAAAATGTATAATTTGTGAAAAACCACTATACAGAAGACCATTTCAATTAAAGAAAGTTAGATTTGTTTGTTGTAGGGGTTGTAGGAGTATAGCATATAAAAAGTATCCTTGTGAAAAAGCATTGAAGAAGTTAGAATTAGGAAGAGAAAAAGGAACTAATCATTTAAATGGAATACCAAAAAGTGAAAAGATGAAAAGTAAAGTATCAGAGAAAAACAAATTATTTTGGAAAAATCACCCAGAAAAATTAATACAAAGGGGATTAAAAATGCGAGGAGAGAAACATTATAATTGGAAAGGTGGTATTTCATCTCTACAAATAGCAATAAGAACTTCTGCTAATAACCTTAATTGGATTAAACAAATATTTAAAAGAGATAATTATGAATGCCAAACATGTAAATCAATTAAAAAATTAGAAGTTCATCATAAAATAGGATTATCAAGATTGATAGAAAAATATAAACTTAAAACATTAAATGATGCAAGGAAATGTAAGGAGTTATGGGATATTAGTAATGGAATAGTTTTATGTAAAAAATGCCATTATAAAATACATAATAAGAGATATAATTATGAAGATTGATACACAGTTATATAATAAAATGCCAAAAGAATTACAAGAATTATTTGAACTGAAACATGAAGTATATTGTCCTGTTGGGTTGCTAGATGAACAAAGTGGAAATTTAAAAAGTGGATTTATGAAAAAAGGAACACCACGATTGATGTCTGATAATCCTAATAAACATACTTATGGTGAATGGAAACCAGATGAAGTAGCAAATGATACATATGGTGATACTGGTGGTGCATCACGATTTTTCTATTGTGCAAAGGCATCTAAATCTGAACGAAATGCAGGAGTAAATGGAATTGAAAAGAACATCGGGCATAATCGTTTTGATAAATGCAAAAAATGTGGAGGATATATTTTGCAAAACCCAGATAGACCATCTGCCTGTAAATGTGAAAAACCAATTCGAGAACATAACATCATACGAGGCAACTATCATCCAACAGTTAAACCACTTAAACTAATGGAATACCTATGCATACTAACCAAGACACCAACGGGTGGAATAGTATTGGACCCATTCATAGGCAGTGGGACAACAGCACTTGCATGTAAAAAAACAGATAGAAAGTTTATTGGTTTTGAAAACAATAATGAATATGTAGAAATTGCTAATAAGCGTTTATCAACTATTCCAAATAGATTAGAAACTTGGGATGAAAGATGAAAAAGAAAATTAAAAGTTTTATGCAAGACTTAGATATATCATTGTTTAACTATTTTGATATTTGGAGATAATGGAGGAGAGATAAAATGAATGATAACCCCAACCGTGAAAGAATAATATTCAGACCAACAACATACCAAATCCAACGACTACACCAACTAACAAAAACAGAACGATACAAAACAAAATCAGAACTAATACGACACCTGTTGAACAAAGGACTAGATGTATTAGAAAAAGAAACCATAGAATAAAAAAGTTCATAAAAACGCAAGACTTATAATAACAAAAAACATACAGAACATTCCCGCCTGTGGAGGTGGGAGGAGAGTGATATCGTGTCAAGCGTTAACGAGAAAAAGATAGTTTATAAAGATGGAGAAGACGTTCGGGTTTTAAGAGGTATTATAGAAAAAGAAGATGCTTTTTTTGTTTATATAAAACGTAATGATGGAAACCAAAGAATAGGAAAACAGTTCATTATAAAAATAGAGGAGGGAAATAATGACTAGGTATGAAAACCCCTCTGGATATGTTAAATATGATAACGAAGATGAACTAAAAAAACAACTGGAAATTTTTTATTTCCCAACTTTTTTTGATGGCAACTGGAAACCAATTGAATACACAACAAAAGAAGTATGGTTAAAAGATAAAAACAACAACCGATGCTATGGTATAGGATCACGAATAGACTATTTTGGATTAAAAAACAAAATACCAACGTATGTAGAAGTTAAAAATTGGTTTGTTACAAAATCCGATATGTTTCAAATTGGAAATTATCATTCAAATCTCAAATACATTGTACATGAAATAGATGAAGAAAAATATGAAAAATGGAATTTGTTTGTTATTTGTGGTGGTGTTGACCCGAAAAGAAAAAAACTTCTTACGGATACAGGGAAGTGTCGTGTAATTTTGGTTAAAGATATAAAAGAAATAAACCCAATGGAGTTGGTATATTGGATGTAAAAACCAACGAAGAAATAGAAAAATGGGTCTGGTTTTATTATGAACAAGGACTATCTGTTTTTCCAGTTAAATCAACTAGCCCGCCAAGTGATGAAAACAAAAGACCAAACATACCAACATGGAAAAAATATATAGATCAACGACCAACAAAAGAAGAAATAGAAACTTGGTTGAAAGAAGGAAAATTCCAAAATATCGCAATTGTTCTAGGTGAAGTATCAGACAATATTGTTGCGTTAGATCTCGATGATAAAGACATCGTTCCAGATTTAGAACTAGACCTTGATAAACTAATGAATGAAAAAGGAGTATGGGTACAAGCAACAGGAAAAGAAGGAAGATATCATCTGATTACTAAGAACAATAAAAACCCCGGAGGAACCATAAAAGACAATAATGTGCATTTAGAATACCGTGCAAACGGAGCATATATAGTAGTTTGCCCAAGTATACATCCAACAGGAAAAGTATACCATTTTCTCAACTATGAAACACCAGACAAACTCCCAAAACTTAAAACAACAGATGTTAAAAAAATTTTTGAAGACATGGTTTCTCAACTATATAAAAAACGAGGGATAACACTTAAAACAGTGGAAAAACCACCGAAAACAGAAGGAGAAATGCCAGATTGTATAAAACTAATATTGAAAGGAGGATTAAAAGAAGGACAACGGAATGATACAGCCTTTGCTCTTGCATCGTGGTACAAACATGAGAAAAAAATGAATCCCACTGAAATAAAATCTTTGCTTAGAGATTGGAATAAGAGAAACAAAACATCAATTAGTAACACAGAAATACATAATGTCGCAAATTCTGCTATAAAATCTGATAGAGAAGTGGGATGCAAACGACTGAGAGAACTAAATTTTTGTCCATATAAAGATAAAAAAGAATGTAAGTTTTTATATCCTGAAGAAAAAGGAAAGAAAAAAATAAATATAAAGGATAGAACAATAAAAATAGCTGCGGATGGTCTTTCTTTGAGTGTTTTAGTTCTCGGAAAAAATAAATTCCAAATCAATAATGGATCAGATATAGTATATCCGACTACTGTAGGTGGTGATAAGCCATGGTATACAAGCGAGTGGTATAGGAACAAAATAAAAAAAACTCTTATGGAAGCCTGTGACATTCGAGTAAAGGAAGCCGATAAGGTCATAAATGATATTTGCAGACAGGTTAATAAAAAGGTAAATGATTTTATGAATAATGGATCATTATTGATGGAAGATGAAGAACTACAAAAAGTATTAGAAGGGATAAAAAAAGTTACTGTTATTAGATCAGAAGATGCAAATATTTATCAAGTTCATATTAATGAAAGAATACTTCAACTTACAGACAAAGAAATATATGATGGGCCTAGAGGGTTCTGCATACAATATCTCAACCGATTCCTTAAAAAAATAATAATCTCAAACGAAGAATGGGATAATGTATTTATTCCTAATATACTATCAGAAGAAAAATTAGTACCAGAAACAGATATCGTTGATTCATCGACATGCGTAGTAACAGAAAAATTTGTTCAATTTGTTCAAAATAAAAAAGTATATAACTGGAATGAAATAGACAGACGAAGTGGCTATCGTGTCTCGGTTTTTTTTGATACTGAAAAAAATGTTATATTTGTGTCAACTGATTTCATAAATAGATTCTTTGAAAGTGAAAAAATCCCATTAACTTACAAAATATCACCAATTAGTTGGGCCAGTCATCTTCATGCAAATAGTTTTTTAATAGATAAACGTCAACATGGGCGTATAGGAAACAAAGTAAAAACTTTCTGGGTGTTTGATCCTGAAAAAATAATGATTAGCACAGATGATATTGAAAAGGAACAAAAAGAAGAAGTTGTTAATAATCCTGTTGAAAATCAACCCTCTATCGAGAAATATAGTGGTGATAAAAATAATCTCTAAAAAATGTAACGCTGTTACCAACCTGTTTTTTAGGTGGTTACAGAACATTTACCAAAGTTTTGTATCTATAAAGCCAGTAAAAAAAAGTTTTCGCACTATATACACGCGTAAGAGCCAAAAAAGAAGAGACTATAACTATCATATAATATTACATCTACCGACTTGGTTACATGGTTACCAAACATCTAACTTGTATTCTTTTTTCTTCCTATATACTATAGGGGCGAAAGGTAACCAGTCTGTTTCCTCTGTAACCAAAGGAGTGGTAACATTTGACTGAAATTGATAAGATTTTTGGGATTCCGGGTGCTGGAAAAACAGAAAGACTGTTAACAAAAATCGAAAAATATATGTCTGAAGGCACTTTTTTGAATGATATTTGCTATGTAACATTTTCAAAAGCAGCAGCAAAGGATGCAATCAAGAGAATAAAAAACAAGTTTGATATTGAGGACAATCCACTTTATTTTGGAACCATCCATAGCATCTGTAAACAAATGTTGGGTTGGGATTTTAGAGGAAAGGATGGTATGAAACTAGAAAATTCAGAGAATCGCCATGATTTTTTAAAGAAATTCGGGTTGAACTATCCATTAATTAGTAATAGTGACGAACCAGAAAATGCTTTTACGGAAAACACATCTGTATCAAACGATGAACTAAAGATATTTCAAATTATTAGTTATTGTCATCATAGATTTATTCCATTGGAAAATTGGCGTGAGTCTGGTCTTGAATTTAAGGATATATCACCAGATGATGTAACACATATTGTTAAGCAATGGGATGATTATAAAGTAGAACATGATCTTGTAAGTTTTGATGATATGCTCACTAAAACATTAGAAGAAGAACTATATCCTGCAACACGCATCCTTTTTGTTGATGAGTTTCAGGATCTTTCTCCATTGCTTTATAAAATTATACAAACTTGGATTCCATATATGAAAAAAGTTGTTGTAGCTGGGGATGATGATCAATGTATTTATGTGTTTCTTGGAGCATCTCCAAATTTTCTCTTGGATTTAAAAGCAAAAGAAACAATACTAGATTATTCGTATCGTGTTCCGGATCCTATATTAAAAAAAGCCAAAAAACTTATTGGAACAGTGAATAATAGGCAACAAAAAGAGTTTAAGGAAAACCAAAGGCCGGGAAATTTTTATTATCTTTCTTCTCCAATTTTTAAAGATTTACTACCACATCTACCAAGGACAGAAAAAACTGTTTTTTTTCTCTTCAGAACTAATAATTTTGCAAAGATGTTTGTTGAAAATTATCTTATACCAAGAGGTATTCCTTTTTCTGAGATACGACCAAAAAACACAGTTTTTCATGTATGGACGTATCGGTTGTATGAGATAAGAAACGCAATGCTTAAAATTAGAAAAAATGAAAAACTTGAAAGAGCAGAAGTAAAGCGTCTTTTACAAATATTTCCGTCTTGTTCAAAAGGGAAATTGGATGGTGTTGTGAGATATGGTAAAAAAACATGGTTTAAGAAAAAATGTCAACAAACCAATTTTTCTGTTCAAGATATTTCTAATATGTTTTTTACAAGGATACCGCTTTGGGATGATAGGATTGTATTGTCAGAAATAAAGAATGATGCACAGAAGAAGGCTTATTTGAGAAATATGGAAAATAGTTATTCTACATATTCTCCATATAAAATAAAAGTTGGTACGATACATTCATCAAAGGGATTAGAAGCAAATACGGTTTTTCTTTTTAATAATCATTCTAAGATTACTGAAGATGAAATTCTTGATAAGGGTAATGATGTTGTTGATGCTGAGAAACGGTTGTATTATGTTGGGATGACGCGCGCTATGGAGACGTTGGTTATTGTTGACGATTTTTTTGACAATTATAGTTTTAGGTTGGAGATTTAGTTTTTTTCACAAACTTTATATATGCATAGGAGATACCTTTAGGTATGTTACCGAGGTATAATTGTAAACGATGTGAGCATAAATGGATTCCACGCGCGGATGATAAACCAACGATATGTCCTAAATGTAAAAGCCCGTATTGGGATCGGGAGAGAAAAACTCAATGAATAAAGGTCAGTATCATAAACTGGAGTATCGGTGTCTTCCTTGTGGTGTGATGGCTTTTGTTCTTGTACCATGTAATAAGGAGAAATAGAATATGAGGAGACAGTGCCCGGTTTGCAAAGAAGCAATGCTTGAAGGATTTCCATTAGATACACCAATATTTTTGCAGAAATATTTTAGTTATTGCCCAAAGTGTAGAACTGTATTTTATACAGATGATGAAACAATAGAATTAGTTTAGGAGGTAAAATAATATGCAAGAAGAAAATAAAAGGACAGCCATAATTGACATACTTCTAGGTGCTATACTTTTAACTGGGTTTTTTCTCACAAGAGTAACAGGTAATTTAGGATATTTTGCATTATTGGGTGCGTTTGGTATTACGGTATTGGTATTTCGTTCTATAATGGACATTAACATGTCAAAGAAGGAGAAATAAAATAATGAAAACAAATCTAATTGAGTTGCTTAAAGAACATTTCATTATTGAAGAAAGAAATGGTCGATATTATTTTATTGAAGTTAAAGGTGATGAAGTTACTATTGAATTGTGTAAAATTGATTCTAAATTAAAAATGGAGAAATAATATGGCAGAGAAAACAAATAAGGAAGAACGAATAATAGGGTTGTCCTTGTTTTGTTTTTCAACGGCTATAATTATTGTAGCGATTATTATTATTTCATGTGGTAATAGTGACACAGATGAAATACAAAGATCTAAACCAGATTGGCAATATGAGGGAATGCTTGAAGGGTGTTGTATGGAAAACGGTACTTTGTTTTTATCGCTTCATAATGATGAAGGATTATCTTTTCATAATTTTAGTGATGAGGAATATGAAAACCTGAGTTCTTTTATTGGTAAAGAGGTTAGATTTTTTTCTCATAATGAAAATGGATATGAAATCATAGATAAGTTCTATAGAATTATTAGAATAAAATCAGTTACAATTACTGATATACATCAAGTATAATAATTTAGGAGGTAAAATAATATGACACAAGAAGAATTAGGAAAAGAAGAAAAAGAA
>Ga0307928_10003527_pt1 | contig 11915 bp, 20 predicted proteins | sample AceLakmetagen232_FD_201815 | JGI IMG/M metagenome (GOLD analysis project Ga0307928, IMG submission 201815) | Saline water microbial communities from Ace Lake, Antarctica - #232 | ecosystem: Environmental > Aquatic > Non-marine Saline and Alkaline > Saline | place: Antarctica: Ace Lake... | reverse complement strand
GAACGTGGAGGGTGAGCATAGCGAGCCTAAGCGAGACGACTGATCAACCCGAATGGTTCTCACTCTGGGAATCTCACAACTGAAACCAAATCATAAAATGAACGAATCCAACATAGATCCAATCCGCGTGCAGCCGCACAACATCGAAGCCGAAGAAGGCCTTCTCGCGTGCTGCTTACTTGACCCGTCCGTAATTGATCTGTGCATTGAATCGCAGATAGAGCCGGGGAACTTTTACCGAACCGCGCATGAAGAAATTTATTTAGGGTTGTTGGCGATTCACGAAGCAGGACAAAGCAAGGAGGGGGAAATCGCCCTCCTTGGATGGTTACGCAAGAACGGAAAAGAGGAAGCAACCGGAGGTATTTCGGCAATTTTAGCGATACAGGACAGGGTTGAGACCTCGTTCCAAGCTCAATTTTTCGCCCAAGAAGTAGCAGAAAAGGCGATGCTACGAAAAATCATCCGAGAGTCCCGCGTTGCGATCGAGGACGCGTACGAGCAGACCGTGGACGGCGTGCAAATCACTAGCCGGCTGGCAAAACTCGTTGATCTAGCTGGAGCGGCCAGCGAGTCCGAGTGTAAGCCCGTAGCTCAAACGCTTGACGAGGCCGTCGAGCAGATCCAGCGCGAGCTAAGCGGGAAAGAGGAGATGGGGATTTGTTTTGGACTAAAAGACCTCGACGAACGGATGCAGGGACTACGCCCAGCTACGCAAACAGTTTTGGCGGCTCGACCTGGAATGGGGAAGACTTCGCTCGTGCAGTTAGCAACCGAGTGGTGCGAGCAAAATGAGAAGACTGTCCTAATCTTTTCGTTTGAGATGACAGGCTCGCAGTTTGATTATCGCTACATTTGTATGCGAGCTAGAATTGACTGTAGACGTATCCGCGAGGGCATTATATCCGCGCAGAACAGAGAAGACATCGCTAGAGTTGTCAAAGAAACGAAGGCGGCGGGAAACCGCTGGATCGTTGATGGAGAAGTTGACGTACACCAGATGCGGGCAATCGCTCGAAGGATGCACCACAAGCACGGGCTTGACCTTGTGATCGTAGATTATTTGCAAATCGCTGGTAGGACAAAAGGCATGAAAAGCGAAGAAGCGGTCAGCGAAATCTCGGCAGGCACCAAGCACATGACCAAAGAACTCAACATTCCCTCGCTCGTATTGGCTCAGATTAATCGAGAATCCGAGAAGGAGAACCGTAAACCGCGCCTGTCAGACCTGCGAGAGTCTGGAGCGATTGAGCAAAATGCCGACAACGTGATTTTTCTGCACCCTGCCGGAGACATTGACGATCCGATACTACGAGTTGAGGCGATCATTGCCAAGTGCCGCTACGGCGCAATAGGCTCCTGTTTTGTCCAATTCAACAAGCAATTTACGAGATACGAGCTTGCCGCGAGACAATCAGAGTCGGAAATGGCCGACAATGAGGCAGAACAGGCTCCTAGCGGGCCGACAGGCAGTAGGCGTGACACCAAGGGCACGAGCAGGGAATTTGACCCATACGACGCATTTAAGGCGATGCAGAGCCGACTGCCAAAGGATAGCTAAATAATTATGCGGCATTTATCGCTTGCAGTTTACCAAGTTTTGATCTATCAACGTAGAGAGGTGAGAGCAAGTGAGGGACGAACGCAGTCTCTCAACCTGACTGGTTCTCGTTTTTATTTTTAGGCGATAACGCCACGATTAAAGCAAACTGTCGAAATTATGGAAAAAGAAATACTAAATCAAGTGAACAAGGCAATCGGCGCGGCAATCGTCACTGAGCTTGTAGGATACAATAAGCCACTGAGCAAATTAACTGCCCGTGTGATTGAAGCTAATGAGGATAAGCTTTTCGGGCTAATCAACGCGGAAATGCAAACGATGCTTAATAGTGCAGATTTCGAGTCACAGCTAAGGTTAGCACTAAACGCTAAGCTAGCAAAGACTCTCATCTCGCGCATGGGTGGAGAGCTAGAGAAGAGGGTTAATGAGCTAAAAGCGGACCCAACGACAAGAGCAAAGGTCACTATCGCAATCGACAGAATTTTGAGCGAGAACAATTAGATCAACCAATAGCAAAAGGAGAAACACCATGGAAAACACAACAGTAGTAGAAGAAAGCACCGTAGTAGAATTAACCGCGACCGAGCAGATCGCCGAAATCGTAAACGCCGAGAGTGTAGAAGAAAATACCGCTCTCGCAATCACAGGCTCTTTTGAGAGTTTCATCACGCAAGCTGACGAATGGAGCGACAAAGCAAAGGCTCTAGTCGTCACCGACATTTCGCAGACCGCTGAAATGAAACAGGCCAAAGAAAGCCGCTTAGCCCTGCGCCGTATCCGCATTAAAATGGAGGAGACGCACAAGGAGCTTAAAGCAGACTCCCTTAGTCGTGGACGTGCTCTGGATGGCGTCAAGCGATTCATTAAGAGTAAGATCGAACCACTGGAATCTCACCTGAAGGAGCAGGAGGAATTTGCCGACCGCTACCTTGAGGAAATGCGCCAAAAGAAGATTGTAGAGCGCACTCAATCACTTGCCAACGAGACCGACATGGATTCGTCTATGCTGAACCTCGGTGCGATGACTGATGAGCAGTTTGCCACAACCTTGCAGCAAGGTAAGGATGCGCGTGAAGGTCGCATTAAAAGGGAGCAGGAAGCTGAGGCCGACCGGCTGGCAGCGATTCAGGCTGAAAAGGACAAGCGCGAGGCGATCGAGAAGGAGAACGTGCGCTTGAAAGCTGAAGCTGACGAAAAGGAGCGTATCGCAGAAGCTGACCGGATTGAACGCGAAAAGAAGGAAGCAGATGCGGAAGCCAAACGCGAAAAGGCTGAGAAAGACCGTTTGAAAATTGAAGCTGACGCTAAAGCGGAAGCCGATAAGAAGCACCGGGTCGTGCTATCGCGTCAAATCGCCATGCGTGAAGTTGACGACATTACGAATTACGAAGAATTGGCAGCAATGTCTGTCGAGGATTTCGACGCTCGACTCCAATTCGCGAAGGAAGCAGCAGAGCGTGCAATCAAAGAACGTGAAGCAGAGAGTAAGCGAAGGATGGAAGAGTTTGACCGTAAGCAAGCCGAGTTTGACGCCGCTGATAAGGTTCGCCGCGATAAGGAGGCCAAAGATAAGACAGACCTAGAAGCCAAACTCAAAGATGAAGCAGACGCGAAGGCGAAGCTTCAAAAAGAGTTGGCCGATCATGATGCAGCAATCGCCGCTAATAAAAAAGCGGAAGATGAGCGCAGTGCCGCCTCGATAAGCGACGCCGCTGAACACACGGCAAGTATGGTCATTGAAACCGCTCAGACATGGGCAGAGCGTCACCCGCGCACTAAGGACGGCCAGGCGCGGTTCATTCAATCCGTTATCTCTAAGCTCACTGTTTAAACCCTCCTGTTTATGACGATGCTGACGAAATGATAGAAGCACACCGATAACATGGAATACAAATTCATATCTCCCCTTGCAGTCTATCTTCCGCGTGTGACTAAGAAGGATCGTAAAATGATCCTGAATAAGAACAACGAGCGGAACTGGCACTACATTGTAAATAACCAAGTAAAGGTCGCTTATAAGCAAGCAATGGAGGCTCAGTTGAAGCCAGCAACGCTTTTAACACAGGTGATGGTAACATTGACCTACTGGAAGCCTACTAAGCGCAGGTCAGACAGATCAAACGTTCTCTGCATTCACGAGAAAATGTTCATGGATGCGTTCGTTGAAGCTGGGTGGATAGAAGACGACAATGATGAGATTGTGCTTTGGACGCATTACCAAGGAGGCGAACTCGACAAGGATAACCCGAGAGTCGAAATCACCGTAACCGAATTACCACCACACAGAAGCCCCGAAAATCAAGGCTCTCTGTCCATTTAATAAAAAAACACACCTACATGGCAAAGAAACCAAAACTATCCGGCAGCACCCTCGCAGTAATGCGCAAACGAGATCCAAAGAAGCGCATCAAACACTGGAAGTTTGTTTGGCCGATCCTAAAAACAGGAGTCTGCTACTGGAACGACCTACCTACTGGACTGGGAGACTACAAAGGATGAGCGAATCATTTGAAACCACCGTGCGTCAAGTCGCTGGCGATTTTGCTAAGCAATACGCTCTCCCGCGTCACATCGTAGAGGAAGAACTGTGGCATAAGCTGAAGGCTCATGCTGACCCGTTTAACGAAGTGCTTCCGCGCAAGCTCAACATGCGTGTTGATCTTACTATGCCGGGAGGCGCAACCGTCCTTATCGAAAATAGCGAAGGAGGCCAGAAATACACCGAACGGTTTGATAGCGTAATTAGCGAAGAGAGAAGTGGCGGTGGGCTGACGAAACGAATGAGAATTGACCTTTTCTTGGAAGCGACCGACTAGGCCGATTCCGCAATAATAACATCAACGAAAGTAATATAATGAGTCCGGACAATATAAAACCAAAAGAATGCGTTCCAGAACGTCAATCCCATGTCGCCAGTCAACTGGAGCGTGCAGCGCAAATACAAAAACGGGGCTATGAACTTCTCGGTGAACTCACTGAATGTCTCCACGGGTTATCAATCAGAATCAGCAGTGTGTTGCGGCAAGAACCGGAAATAGGAGGATCAGGAGGAAAAGGGCCCGTTGCTACAGAAATAGATGAGGAAACCCTCGTTGATTTAGCAGAAGAACTTCGGGAGATACATTCTCAATCACTAGAACAAAACGCGCAAATACAAGACACTATCTCCTATGTTCGAGGCTTAACGGAGCGGGTCGAACTGTAGCCCAACTTTGCTGCCCCGTATTCCGTTGCTTGGCCAGCGCGGTAAACCGCTAAGGCTCCGAGAGAATCGGTGTAAAATCTACGGCGGGGCGGCAATTCACTTTTCTTAATATAAAATTACAATGACCCTATCTGAACTACTCAAAATCGCTAAGCCTCTTGGGATGACCGAGGGCAACTTCTACAAGTGCCTTGACGGGCGCAAGACTCAGACTAGGCGCGTCATCACACCTGCTCCTAATAACATGGAGGTTAAAGGATGAGCCCAGGAAGAAAAACAAACCAATGCGTTGCCGTGGTAAACGAATGGTACGAGGCTGAGTGCGCCCTTAAGGACTCGCCTGTAATTAACATTCGCCAATACGAACGAACGCACGGACTCAAAGCAGGTCAGCTACACTACTACCGAGCCAACCGAAACCGAAGGAAGGTCAGCGCAGTCAATCTGATTCATACAGCAAAAGGAAGGGACACCGCACTATGAACTATTTAAGCGTATGCAGCGGCATTCTCTGAAAGCATTGACGGTCAGATGGCTTTGCCGCTCGTGCCATCACCAGTGGCACAAGAAAAACAAAGCTATAAAAATAAAACAAATAATCTAATGACATGGCACACACAAAACTCAGAACCTACCATCTCTTCGCTGGTGCCGGGGGTGGTATCCTTGCCGATATTTTGCTTGGACACATACCTGTCGGAGCTTGCGAAATCGAGCAATACCCTCGCGACGTCCTACTCGCCAGACAGCGAGACGGCATCTTCCCAATCTTCCCAATCTGGGACGACATCTGCACACTCGACGGCAAGCCTTGGCGCGGACTTGTTGACGTCGTCTGCGGTGGATTTCCCTGCCAAGACATTAGCGCCGCAGGGAAAGGCGAGGGTATTGGCGGAGAGCGAAGCGGTCTATGGGGTGAGATGGCACGCGTCATTCGCGAAATGCGACCCCGATACGCATTTGTGGAAAACTCCCCAATGCTCACTTCTCGGGGACTTGGAACCGTTCTCGGAGACTTGGCCGCGATGGGGTATGATGCAAAATGGTGTGTGCTCGGAGCGTGTGACGCCGGAGCACCTCACAAGCGAGATCGAATCTGGATACTCGCTACCGACCCCCACCAAAATGGATGCGACTCTCGGGACACTAGGGAAAGCGGGTGCGAAAGGGAAGCACTCGGTTCAACTCTCCCATTTAGCAAACTCGGGTGCGCTGATTTACGAGAATCCGCACGAAGTCCAAGATCTCCTACGATCGCAGGGGTTACTCAGCAAGGCGGAGCGAAAAGAAATAAACTTGCCACTCTCGCGCCCCGAATCAATGAAGCCTCGGCAAGTTCCGACTCGCAAGGGCGATCAGATGCGATGGGAAACGAGCGAAGAATATTGGAGTCGCCAAGACCCGCCAGCGAAAAACAACCCAGCTCAGAACTTTCCGACGCCTTACGGCCTGAGTGCGAATCAAGGGCAGGGCGGCGGGGAGTTCGAGAAGGCGATTCGCCACTGGCCGACGCCAACAGTAGCCGAGGCGACGAAGATTCCAGCGACCGCAAACTACGGGCAGATCGGGTTGAACAATCATCCGCTGATTCGCGGGTTACCGACCAGACCGAAGGGCGAGAAGTCACGGGATGGTGGGACATCGACCCCGCAGAAAGTTCCGACTCCTCAAGCGAGGGATTGGAAAGGCAGGAGCGGCAGGAGTATAAAGGGGACGGAGACGGACGTTCCGAATTATGCATTCCAGAAGGAAGGAAAGGGCCAGCTAAACCCCTCGTGGGTCGAGTGGCTAATGGGGTGGCCAATATCTTGGACGGCAATGAAACACCTTTCGCTGGAAGAGTTCCGCGCGTGGCTACGGGCGTCACGGATAGAGTGAGCCGACTTAAAGCCATTGGAAACGGGCAAGTTCCGCAGTGTGCAGCCTTGGCATGGCGTATTTTAACCCAATCATCAGCACCTTCAAATAAATGAGCACGCACCACAGCGCACTAAACAAGATTTACGAAGAGTTCGGGGTGACTCGGCAAATCATTCGAGGTAAATCCCGAAAAGCCGACTTGGTGGACATTCGCAAGATCGTTACCTTTGTCCTCACCAATTCTTTCGGAATGCGACCCGCTGGCGTGGCAGCTTTGTTGTCGCGAGACCGAACTCTTGTGTATCACTATATCAAAGATTTTGAGAACACGCTCAAAACTGACCATAGCCTATCAACTAAATATAGACGCGCCCTTCACGCTATTGGAGAATAAAGATCATGCAAAAATTAGAAATCGTTTACATCGCGGGGCCTATTACGAGTTCCGACCAGCCTGCAAATAACCGTGCCGCCTTCGCGGGAGCCGAGGAAATGCTTGAACTGGCTTACCACGTTATCAACCCGTGGCGAAACTACGGAGGCGACAGCGACAATGCTAGGTATGCGAGTCAGCCCACTTACATGCGTCTAAGCTTCCACCAGCTTCTTTGCTGCGACAAGATTTACATGCTGCCCGGGTGGAAGCGGTCGGTAAACTGCAAGACGGAACTGGCCGTCGCGAAGTGCCTTGAGTTGGAAGTCATCTATGCCGAGGATGCGGAACGATGAGCAGCATAGCCCCAGAAAATAACACGCGCCGTAAAGGTCGAGTTTCCGACTCTTGGATCACCCCAGAGTGGTTGATTAAGCGATTGGGCGAATTTGACCTTGATCCTTGCGCTTGCGATCCGCAGCCGTGGAGAACTGCCGCCGAAATGACTTACGAAGCAGGAAACGGACTAGGCTTCACCTGGGAGGGGTTTGTTTACTGCAACCCCCCTTGCGGCAAGCAACTCGGGACTTGGCTCGAACGCATGGCCGAACATGACAACGGAATAGCTTTAGTCTTCGCAAGAACTGATACCAAAGCATTCCATGACCATGTATGGCCGAACGCTTCAGCAATGCTGTTTTTACGCGGAAGACTGACCTTCGCACGACCCGATGGTACCTACGCCGAGTACAACTGCGGTGGCCCTTCTGTTTTAATCGGATACGGGCACAAGGCATTTTTGAGGCTACTCGAACTCATCGATATAGGGAGGCTTATTCAGCTATGATTACCAACGAGCAGATAATCCAGTCAGGAGGCCGTCTCTACCTCGCAGAATGGGTTGAGTCAGAAAACGGGCACCCTCTAATCCTAAGAGCGCACAGCGAACACGGCGAGTTAATCGACTGCGAAGAGCATCCCGGCATCAAGGCAGCGCTACTCCAAATACTTAATTTAACACCTGCGGGAAAATAAACCCGCGATCAAACCCAACAAAATAACAATCAACCAAGGAAAAAACCATGAAAGACTCATTCAAAGAAATCGAACCCGCTCGCTACGTCGATCCAAACGTCGCGGAACTCAACTCAAAAGAAGGGGATTGTCACGGCGCATTCTCTTTTAGCACTGGAGGAGCGAATACTATCGTTTCAGTCCTAGTCGATACCAAGCGAGGTTGGGAGCACGTCAGCGTATCAGGACACAGGCGAATCAAGCAGGGTAGCAAAGTCCGGACAGTGCCCTATACCCCAACCTGGGAGGAAATGCAGGGCATCAAGGATCTCTTTTTCAAAAAGTCCGAGACAGTGTTCCAGTTTCACCCCGACGAATCGCAGAGTGCATCAGCGCATGACGGCACGCTGCACCTGTGGCGCCCTGTCGATCAGGCCATCCCCCTACCGCCTCAAGAGCTTGTCTCCTACACAGACACCCATTTTGATCCAGTGGAGACAGATCAGCCGATTGCAACTGATTGTGTTGACTCCGCCGATGTTGTTCCGTTCGATCAGTAACAGAGGCCCCGAAAAGCCTGTAAATCAAAGATGAATTCAATAATCACAACTTTTGACCCACTTTTGGAGGAATACGCGGCTTTGCGCGAATTTTCGGTTCCTTCGATTGTGGGTCATTTTTTTGTATTATGAGCCAGTACCTAAATTTACCCCTGCGGTTCTTTAATTCTGATCGCTATCTTGGTAGCGAGCCTACCGTGCGGTCGTCTTGTGTTTCACTGCATGTTTACTGCGTAGGGCAAGAAAACGGTGGTCGAGTGGTTGGCGTGAGGTTGTGGACAGACCGCAAGTGCCAGCAAGTTATCGGCATTACGCGATCAGAAATTGACATGGACTCCGAGCTATGGGAATGGGAGGGTGACGACCTCATCTTACCGGACTATAACCATAAACAAGAACAACTTGCAGAAGTTGCGAGAAGGAACGGAAGTCGAGGCGGGAGACTCCCAAATAAGTTTAAACAACCCCAGCAGGGAACCCATGAGGGAACCCACCCCGATAACCCACCTAAACCCCAGCAAGAACCCAGTGGGCTAGCTAAGGTAAAGAAAGGTAAGGTAATTAAAGGTAAGGTAATTAAAGGTAAGGTAATTAAACCTGTACGTATACCCGCATCTGGCGATGCGGAGAAGGTTTACATCACAAAGTTGAAAAAGAAGCTGACAGGGAAGCGACTGGCGGCATTTGAGGTTTTCTGGAAATGCTTTGCTTACCCGAAAGGAAAAGCTGACGCCGCCGACTCATGGCTTAGCATCCCCGAACTCACCAATGCGCTTGTTTCGAGGATATGCAAAGCCGCTGAGCAAGTCGCAATCGAACGGCCTAAGCTCATGGCGGAAGGACAAACGCCAAAATACGCGCAAGGCTGGATAACAGCCCGACGATGGGAAGACGAAGCGATCGACGTTTCAAAGCCCTCCTACAGCCACGCCCCATCCGATCCACCCAACTGGCAGCGACTACGCGACGAGGTATGCGACGACCTCGAAGCCCAAGGCGTCCCCGGCGAGAAATTAGCCAGCACCCGCACGGAAACGCGCTATCAGAGCCTGAAGAGTTCAATACGCGACGACATCAACGCTAAAACGAAGGGAACTTCATCTAACTCAAAACTCACCGATGCCGAAGGTAGCGGCAAATAATATGACAGACCAAAATAAATCAACGGAGTCCACGACTGCCAAACAACCCGCGATCTCGGCATTGGGTGCAGTGCTTGGTTATCAGTGGGCTCACGGGTGTGAAGAATACTACGAGACGGGCTGGCGCGGATATTACAACAGCAAGGAGGCCGCAATCGAGGCGGGTCGAAGATGGCATGAGGATGACTTCTTGGTTTCGCAATTCCGACCTGACCTCGATGACGAATGCGAACTTGTATGCTTCGGAGAGGAGTTTAAGATTCCGCATTCTATTTCTGATAACTCACAATAAACCAAACAGAAAACTAATATAATGAAGACGATAAACACAGTGACAACGCCAGTAATGGTATCGAGTGAAACGGGCGCAATCGCTATGGTGAAACGGGCGCGAAACTCAGCAGAAACTCTATACGGAATAAATGATGACTTCATGTTCCAGTATGAGATTAAAGCAATCTCCCCAACATTCGTAATTAAGGTGACGGCTTCGCTAGGTCAAATTGGCGAGGCAGTAGCAATGCTGTATCGGTAGAACATAGAAGAGAGTGGATGCGAGTCCACTGATACCAAATAAACAAAATCGGGTGAACTCGCATTCACTCGTAGAACGCTAAGGACAACCATGAATGAAGTGAGGAACGAACGTAATGAATTGGCGGATCCGCTTGGTTCAGCCCCGGTGCTGGATGCCTGCTGCGGGTCTCGAATGTTTTGGTTCGACCGCCAAGATGATCGCGCGGTTTTTGCTGACAAGCGAAGGGAAACGCACGAACTCAAAGACAAGTCCAGCAAAGGCGGTCGCCGGACGCTGACAGTCAATCCCGACGTGCTGGCCGACTTCACCGCTCTGCCGTGGCCTGACGGAAGTTTCGCGATGGTCGTATTCGATCCGCCGCACTTGCTACGTGCGGGCGAGAAAGGATGGCAGGCTAAGAAATACGGAAAGCTACCGACAGACTGGAAGGACATGATACGTGCTGGATTCTCGGAGTGCTTCCGGGTGCTAAAAAACGAAGGGACGCTGATTTTTAAATGGAACGAGCACGAAATCCCTGTGAGCGAGATTTTAAAATTAACGCCTGAGCGGCCGCTGATCGGTCAACGCTGCGGCAAAACTGCGAAAACCCATTGGCTGGTTTTTATGAAGCTGAACGTCTGTCTATCCCACGGGGACGGCGGCGCAACTCCGCCACCAGAAAAATCATGATAACTACCCCTAAACTCCGAGAAGAGAGCGAGTCCCCGTTGGGATCAGACTCTTGTTACACCTCTTCGTGTGGCCGGGTGACGTTGTATCACGGGGACTCTCTGACCATTGCTCCGCTACTGGAAAGCGTGGACGCGGTGATCTCCGATCCGCCTTACGGCATGGACTGGGATACCAATCTGCAACGGTTCACCGGCGGGGAATCCGGCCACCGTTCAGCTAACTCTGGACGGGGGCGGGACTACGGAAAAGGAATCGTGGGAGACGACAAACCGTTCGACCCCGCACCGTGGCTGACCTATCCGAAATGTGTCCTGTGGGGAATGCACCACTTCGCGGAACGCCTGCCAGTCGGAACCGTATTGACGTGGATCAAGCGCCATGATGAAGCCTTTGGATCGTTCCTGAGCGACGCCGAGCTTGCATGGATGAAGGGAGGCCACGGCGTCTATTGCAAACGTGACCTCTCGCTCAATGGCGAGACGATGACACGAATCCACCCGACGCAAAAGCCAGTGCCTCTCATGGCCTGGTGCATGGACAAGGCAAAAGTGCCGGAAGGGGCCACGGTGCTCGATCCATATATGGGCAGCGGCTCTACGATCATCGCAGCCATCCGCACTGGACGCCGCGCAATCGGGATCGAACTGGACGCCGCGCACTACGAAGCCGCCAAGGCTCGAATCACCAACGAACTCGCTCAAGGGGATCTTTTTCTTGGGTGTAACAAATAGGACTGCCGCGAGGTCTGCCGAGTTGAGCAGATCCGTCTGGTTCTAATTACGAAAACACTAAGACTATGATAATACTCAAATTGCTAAAAATACTGTTAATCCTGCCGCTGGCCTTCGTCGAATTGTTGACGCTGGCGATGTGTTGGATTCTCGCGATACCGTCGCCCAAAACTGCCGAAAGGCTGATGAAGTGGGCGTGTCGGACGCTACCTAATCGCGATTGGTATTTTAATTAGAACCCCCGCGCTGAGGCGCG
>Ga0307928_10003525_pt1 | contig 11919 bp, 19 predicted proteins | sample AceLakmetagen232_FD_201815 | JGI IMG/M metagenome (GOLD analysis project Ga0307928, IMG submission 201815) | Saline water microbial communities from Ace Lake, Antarctica - #232 | ecosystem: Environmental > Aquatic > Non-marine Saline and Alkaline > Saline | place: Antarctica: Ace Lake... | reverse complement strand
TGAGTACTTTGGGTCATTGTGGCTACCCTCCTATGTACTTTTCATTTAGACTCGGTTTTGCCGTATATCCGGTCGTGTGACGGGGGTATTTCGTATGGATTCTTGCTGCCTCGGTGTGAAATATGCCTTTTATTTTATTTGTTATTACCAAACTATTACTTTTTGTCATTAAACTATTACCTATGGTTATTTACCTATATTTTCACACCAGTTCTAATATGAACGGCGATTGCATAATATAGATCTCGCGTAGCTCTTACATCGGATAGGGCATTGTGGGCTGAATTACCCAATTGCACACCATATAACGAACAAAGAGTGCCTAATTTGAAATTCTTAGGACGAAGACCCCTAAACAACACCGCCTGGGCAACCAATGCCTCTACATCACGAACGCAATTGAAGAACCAGCTACCATAATACGGATCATCATTATTTAAAAAAGTTTGTCTTATGAAACCAACATCGAAAGCGCCGGCATTCTTGCCGGCAATGATGAATTTATCGGCCGGATCGCGTTTTTTGACATATTTCGCCAGGGTTTTTTTGAGTGATTCTAATGATACAGCCTGGTGGGGGAATTCCATTATTTCAGGAACTTTTCGTTTATTGATTTTTAATGCAGTCGCATCTATTGCCTGGCCAGTCATGGGCCTGAAAAATAAATTAATTTCTTCGACAACCTGTTCGTTGATTTCGATCAGGGCCGCGAATTGAATCATTGCATGAGATTTACAATCGAGTCCCGTCGTTTCCGTATCCAACCATATAACTTTTCTAGCCATGTTTGTTTTTTACCTTTCTCATTGTTGCACCAATTTTGTCGTGTAGTGTAATGTTTTTTCATGTAGATTTTTTCCTTTGGGTTTTAAACGTATTTTATGCCGCCTTTTTAGTTCGATTACAATAAGTTCGTTTTTTAGGAACTGGACTCAAAACAACATCCCTGCAGATATCCCCCGCTTTTCCGGAAACATACCAGATTTTATTTGGACATCCATCACCTGAAAATAATTCAAAGACCGGCTTTTCTGCCACAGGACACCATGATTGGCCTGATTTTGTTTCAACGTGTTTACAGTTGACCCCTATGCAAGTTGTTTTTTCTGACCCAACCGGTTTGGCGACAGAAGCTTCACCATCTGAATCAAATATAAGTTTTATCCCTTTCATAATCTCACCATTTTAAAAAACCTTCCCCCTGATTTGGGTATGGGTTCGGCAATGATCAATTCATCATAAGCCCTGGTCATTCCAACATAAAATAATCGCTTGACAGCATCTATGTTTTCTCTGTTTTCTTTTGTGGTGCCTTTAGAAAGAGCCCCGTAAGCTCGATAGGATAAATCAGGAAAAAGAATAACTGTAGTTGCTTCACCGCCTTTCACGGAATGAATTGTGCCAAGAATAACCTTTGGGTCTGTCTCTAAGGCCTTAATGCCATGTCTATAACTTACTTTCAGTGAGAATTCAATAGTTTTTTTCTTACCCTCGGCTAATTGTTCTTGAAGCCATATAGTATCCCGATCAAGAGCATGCTGGACAGCTGATGGAGTTAGTAACTGTGACAAAACATCACGACTTGTTTCAAGACCATCTTGACCTTCTTTTACAGCTTTTTCGATTATTTTTAATCCCTTTCTTCCTTGTCCATAAATTAATCCATTATCCCCTACCTGAATATACCTTAGCCATTTAACCAACTGTGGAACTGACCAATATTTTTCATCGTTTCCAGATATAAGAAAATTATACACCAAATCTCTTGATGTTGTTTTAACGTTACCTTTTTGAACCGGATTCCAATCACCCCTTGTGTATCGATATGGATTATGAAAAGGGATCCCTTGGTTCATAAGTTCTTGTTTGGTCGGATTTAACATATAAGAACATGAAGCCAGCACCATTACATTTCTGTTGCGTTTAATTTGTTTTCTGATTTCATCAACAACTTCTTCTGGAGTTTTAAAAGTAGCTTCAAGTTTACGAACTGTACCTTGAGCCGGTCGTGGCTTATATTCTTTAATCTGTCTATGTGCAACTTGTGTTATTAAACTCATCGATCTTTTAAGAACCATTTTTGGAACGCGATAAGATTGATCCAAGATTCTTTTAAATTTATCATCTATGGGTGGATTGAGAAATGCATCAGCAGTTGCTCCACTGAATAAAAAAATGGCCTGGTCGTCGTCACCAGCCAATACGAGCCATTTCATGTGATGGCTCCAATCCCTGATTAATTTCATTTGTAATTTTGAAAGATCCTGGGATTCGTCGACAAACATTACCTTCGGTTGTCCTGGCGCATAGGGATAATTGGAAATAGCCTTTTCAATGAGATCCGTATAATCAAAATATCCATTTGCATCTTTCCAGCCAATCCATTTGTTATAAAATGTATTTAGATTACCTGTCCATTGATTCCTTGGAATCATCTTGGCTCGCTGAATGTTAACCTGATTTAACATATCATCGCCATCACCGCTTTCAATCTCATCTGCTACGACCACTTCATTAACATCTGCAATGACCGCATGTGTGGCCATATGATATGAAGGTGCATAATTATTCCATTCTTTCTTTTTTAATTCTGCAATAGTCGGTGATCCAAAAAGTCGATAACAAAAAGAATGCAATGTGCCCACATTTTTATCATCGAGTGGAATCGTTTTTCCGGTGTCAACACTTTTCTTATTTGCGATCTCTTTTGCAGCTGTCTTAGTAAACGATGTGACCAACACCTTTTCACTTCCATATTGCTTCACTGCATCGGGTATTTCTTTGGTTGCTAACCGGGTAGATTTTCCAGTTCCAGGTGGTCCAAAAATTCTTAATTCTCCCATATTATCCTTTCCACAGTTTTACGTTTTCTATACACATGCGTGAGATACATTATTTTGAAATTTTTTATTTCAAGAACATCCCAAAAAACAATAACAGAGCCAGCGAAGTTTTAGATTTAGACAATTGTGGTTGTAGTGGTTGTAGTAGCTGTGTAGTCAATAATGTAGTGATGGTTAATGATATTTAAGTAACTGATATTGTTGATATAGTTGATGTAGTGGTTCATATCTGACTCATTTTCAACTATTATTTATTCTTTTTTCTATAAAAAAAAAAATAAAAACTTTTTTATTGGCCTCGCGTGTAGATAACGTACATATTCTTTTTCAACCCTTTTTTATACGCATAAAGTATTATAATTATTATTCTTTTATATTGTTCAGGGTTGTAATGGACACATCACTACATTTTTTCATAAAAATCACTTTTTCGGGATTTTGGGTTATTTGTTATATGGCAGACTTAAAAAAACGGTACTTTCAAAAACTTACACTTTTTGAATCTTTTTTTGATTGTGTGTTTCAAAAACTTACACTTTTTGAATCTTTTTAAATCTCAGGATTTTAATTTAACAAAGTCCGGTTTGTCTTGAAGTTTTTTATCTAAATCATCAAGCTCCTTGTCCAAATCATCATCTAAATCATCATCTTTTTTACCACCCTGGATGGCAATAAGCTGTGTTGGAAAATCAACATTACCATCTGGTATTTTCCAATAAGCTCGACTCACAGGGTTTTTTATATCAGGAATTCTGACCGAAGTAGAAAACTTTTTTGCTTCTATTTTGTCTCCCTTTAAAACGTTAACCGTTTGCATTTGACCAAGATCTAAATTGCAAGTTTGAGTAGCAAATTTGTAGAACGGTTCCAAGTAAAAACACCACTCGTTTCCTATTTTAAATGGTCGATTTTCAATCAACCCCTGATGTCGTGAAAGCACTTCTTTTTCCTGTAAATATTGAACCAAGATTCCTTTAATGACTCCATGATAAGTTGTTTCGGCAACATCTTCTTGTTCAATGAAAACAGGTCCAAGAGCATCGGTAATCATTTCCCATACAGCCGCCGATCTAACTGGGGGTTTATGTTTTAGATGATTATATAAAAATCTTCGATGTCTGACCTGGCTTGTGAATACATCAAGATCAGTATAAGTTATGTGAATGATTTGATTATCGGGTTTTTTAGACGGATCCCTGATTGTCATATAATAAAATGGATTTTCTTGCAAAAAATGCACAATTCTGAGTATTTCAAATCCTAAAAGTTTCGTAGTTGTATCATAAAAAGTTTTAAGATTTTTATCTTTTGCGCTTTTTTGAGCACTTAGTATTATAAGATCTTTTTTGTTTTTCGGAAATTTGTAGGTTTGAAAATCAGATGGGATTTCCTTAGTAATTGTGACGGCTTTAACAGCTTTGGTGGTTTTTGTTGCTTCAACAGCTTCTTTAACAATGACAGTGACAATCTTTGTAGCGGTAATATCGGCAATAGCTTCATTGTATTTAGCCATTAGATTTTTAAACTTTTTTTCTCTTTTTTCTTTTTCTGTTTTTTTAGTTTCCTTTATAGATTTTTTTAACAGACCATCGGCTTGTGTTTCAGCTTGTTCTTTGGCTCGTACCTTAGAAGTCTCTATTTTCTGTTTTTCTAATTCAAACTCGTCACTTTTATCGACACCTTTTAATTGTGCACTGGATTTTGCTATTTCAAGCTTTTGTTCCCTGATTTTAATTTTTTCTAATTTGCTATTAAGGATTGTAGTCACGGCTGTTTCAATTTCGTTGACCTGTTCAGTCTGTTCATCCCCATTTTTTTTTAACTCAGCTGCATAGAGTCGAGCACTGACAATAGTCCGTGCATAATACTGAGTATTATTTAATTTAAGATCATGACCGTGGCGCCGTCTGAAATGAACCATCAAATCAAGTATCTTCTGATCTGACCAGTTGGCCTGAGCCACAACATTAGCCAGGCTCATATCCCACGTCGATGCCGAGCTGTCATCGACAAAATCTTTGCGTTTTTTGTCCCATGTCTGTATGACATGAGGTCCTATAATATCGCCCAATTCTTCCAGGCCTGTCACATCAGCTGTGGCCGATGGATCAAATACGATGTTATTTAATACTTTCTGGATTGCAATACTGCATTTATGAACAGTATTACCTGTTTTAAATGATGGAGATTTCCCAACCTGAGATTCAAGTTTTTCGATTGAATCGAGAATATCGTCGAAATCTAACGGATTATATCGTCGATCAGGATGACGTTGTAGAATTTCTACCTTTTTTTTAAGATTACCCCCCGCCTCCTGCCCCCCTATTGATGATATCTTTTTGGCAGCGTGATAATCTTTAGCATTCAACGTCCCGGGGATCCGTAAAACCCGCGATAAATCAAACACCGAATCAACCTCCCAGCCTTTTACCTTTGCAATGGCCTTGATCTGATAATTCAGCCGGCGTTCAAGTTCGGCGACCTGAGCTCTCTCTGCGTTGTTATCAAAAACCAAGATCTCTTTGAATAACCACCACGCATGAAGGCCATGGCCCGAATTAACAACCAGTGTGGGTTGATATTCTAAACTGCATGCTAATTCGATCGCAGCCTCGATATTTGGTGGTAAATTTGATTTTTTGTGTACTGAGTCGAGATAGTCGATATCGATGTAAAAACCGGGAATGCCGGCGATCTGATTGGCCTTGCATCGATGTTCAGCCCCAAGATCAGATGGACTGAGCCCGCATCCTATAAAAACGTCGTCTTTTAAGATTTTAACATAGGCCTCGGCCTTATCGATATCGGTGAAGTAGCTGCTTTTTTTATTGGCCAGTGTCCAAATTTGAATGAATAAATTATCTGGTAAATCGAGAAATAAATCGGACAGAAATGTATGTATGGCCATAGTGACTACCCCGTTGGATCGTTTTTATTTTGTTGGGATTAAGTAGATTGTTTAAATAGAGCTATTGTTTTTCCATTGTTCATAGCAGAATTCAACCTGTTCTTGATCGTACTCAAAACAAGTCATGGGCGTACCACGAAATTGCATGAGTTTAATAAGGATACATTCATTGGCTGTTTCAGCTCGTCCGGTTCCATTGTTCATTACTGACCGAACTATATCTATAATTTCTTCATCATGACTGCGATCAACATAATTTTTACTCATTTTATTTTTCCTTTATATATTGCAATAAATTATAAATTCGACGTAATGATTTTTTCTGTTGAATAGATCGGAATAAATAAAAACCAGTAAGTGGTGCGAAGTATTTTGACTTTATGGATGTTGTCGTTAGATCCCAATAAATCTGAAAGGAATTTAGTATAATTTTTTTTAGTTCGCCTGATTATCATTTTTATTTTCCTTTTTTATTTAACACAAACGGGTAGTTTGAATTATCAACAACGACCTTGCTATTTATGCATTTATTATGAGCTGTCTCCATGAGATTGGCCTGGGTTTTATAAAATATTACATCAGTCTGTAGCTTGGTGACATATTGCGATAAAAAAAAGATCGAAAGAATAATAGATGTCATTATTAAAAAAATATGCCATGATTTCATTTTATACCCTTCATGATTTTAAGGGATGCAAGGGAGCGAGATAAATAAAGAAGAAGTTTACCTGTTGTATCTTCATGTTCGTGAATTAAGCCATCTACTTCGATCATATCAAGTTCAACTGTTATTTTTTCTTCTAGTGTAATGTATGTTTTCATTTTATTCCTTATCAGGATGTTTGGGTAATGACATCCAGTGCGTTACGGAATGATTTAATTCTTTAAATTTGTAATTTAAAAAAAGGCCAAGCTTAGTATTATATAATGCTTCTATGACAGCACCACTTGTGGTGGCAACTAACACACATGTCAATCTATGGGGACGTTCTTCCGGCAACCTATCTTCAACACTTATCCAGCCTGTTTCTTTGGCTGATAAAACCTTTACCCAATTTTGCAAAACTCCCACAGTTGGCCATTCAGGAACCCGCATGACATGTGTGTTCCGTATTGTGACTAGATTTTCTTTGTCACGTTGCTTAATATTCCAATCAACCCAATTCTGAATAATGCCGGCGATTACAGATAGTGCGAATTCTCTTTTATCTTTTTCCATTGATTTTCCTTTTTTATTATCACCATAATAAACATGCGGCCCATATTAAAAACGGAATACCTGTTGTAAGTGCAATAACATCGCCACCTTTGGTTTGTTCTCGTGGATAAGAAATAAAACCAAGACAAAGAACCCGTAGAACAATAGTTAAAATTGCAAGTCCGAAATAAACTTTTATAAATAATTCCATTGATTTTCCTTTCTAAAAATTAATTAGATAAGATTTAAGGCAATAAAAACAAAATAATATCGTGAAGCCCTTTCAGGATAAGCACAAAGGCAAGTACCAGATAAAAAAAGATCATCGCCATTACCACACAAGATGCCGCCAACGGAAATAGCCATAAATTAGTCGATATATAAACAGATATTTGGTGGGCATTGAATATGACATATATGGCCGTTGCCAGGAGAAGACCGGCAGCAAGAATATCAAAAATTATAATTGCGAGACTTTGAATCTTTTCCATATTGGTGCTTGATCTTGATAAATTTAAAGAGGGCATGGGGGGCTCCTGTGGGTTAATTTTTTAATTCTTCATCATCGTTTCGATTGTTTTGAGATTATCTCTAATTGCTCCCCAGTCACTCATTCTTAACTCCTTTCCCGTTAAGCCAAACATCCCTATATTTTGAAGCAGCCCCATGGTCTTCCAATTTTATAATAGGCCACCATTCTGCTGGTTTGTAATTTTTAAGTTCAACCGGATGATCTATGCATGGATCGAAAAGTTCCTTGCCATTCCAATAGAGACAGTGATGGCTGTTATCCATAAGGGTTGATTTGACCAATACGATGGCCGGCAGATCAAGCGGGACGTTGATATCCAGACTTGAATAATTTTTGGTGAAATTTACATCAAGTCCATTAATATCGGCCCCAATGACACCCAATGTGAACCCATTGATAGCCAGATAAAAATTGATTTCTTCATATGTAAAACTGCGATATTTATCCGGATGAGTTGACCAGTCTACTTTTTCACTGCCGTCATGTCCTACGATGTCGATCACATCCTGCAGCGTCTGACCTGTGGCCATTGCAGCCGTGCATGCATAACAGGACCACGAATCTGGTTGTTTGATTATTTTCATGCTAAATCCTTCATGGCCCGATCAAGAATTTCAGACATTTTGATTTTACGATAATCTTTTTCTTGATCAAGATGTATGCAGGCATCGGCATAGGCCCATCCAAGTGCTTCGACCCGGGCTTTTTGAATGTATTTTCCTAAAGTATCATAAGTTTTTTGTACTATAAGGATGCCGGATTCATCTGGATCTTCAAGCATTTGAATAATTGCTTTTTGTATTGCGAGTTTATCTTTTTCCATTTTTCTCCATCCTTATTTTTAAAAACAGAACCAACCGTACCGTAAAATCTTACTATCGGCAAGAAAAAAGCGGACAGCGGTGCATTTAAAAACATCGCTGTCCGTTTTTGATAACCAAAAGAACTACTTACATCTGTTAAAATTTATGCGGCAAATTTCTGCTCATTGTCATCAGTTCCCTGATCAGCCGTTTTGTCATTGTCTTCAATATCCGTTTCAGCCCCGGGAACACTGTCCGGATCATAATCGGGCGCTGCAGCCACATCCTGTGCTGGTCCATCGCCAGTTTGAATGGCTTTGCTGGCGATTTTCTGCAAAAAGGGCCGGATGGATTTGCAGTAGGCTTCGATCTGTACGACATCGGATACGTCATCAATTTTGGCAAAATTAACTTTGGAAAATACAATGTTATCGGAATTTTTGTCTTTTTCCAGGGTGAATCGGGTAATGACGCCGTTGATTTTCTTTTGGGCACCGGTCAATGCCAGCATATAACCCTTGGATGTTTTTAGTGACCCTGCCGGCAGGCTGAGTACCAGGGGTAGGAGTGAGTCAGCGGTGAGAATGAACATAATTCGGCGCATGCCACAGGCCTGTGACTTGCCGTTTTTACCTGATCCGAATTGAGCCAGGGGGCAAGTTATGCAATCGCCGCCCGGGGAGCCGAGTCCATTGAGGCAGTTATCGCTGTAGCAGTCAGGTGGATCATTGGATCCATCATATTCTTCCTGCCAGTAGGCACGTTTGAGTTCCTGGTAAATAATAATGCCGTCAATCTCCTTGACATCGAGTTCACCGTCAATACTGGGCAATGTCCAGATAGTGCCACCACCGGCCGGAACCTTCACACGATTTAGATCGTTCATTTCGATCGATTCACCGCCCATATTCTCGGCAATTAGTTCGGTTACTGCGCCGGCGCCACCAGCTTTGATGACGGCATATTCATTGAAACCGATTACCGCTACTGCTTTGTCTTTTGCTTTAGCCATTTGATACATACTCCTGTTTGATGCTCCGTTATATATAACGAAGACTTTTTAAAGATTTTTGATTTTTGATCTAAGTATTTAGCATCTCTGATCTCCGTGTTTACTCAGTTGTTTTCCAGGCATCACCCCCTTTTTTAATCATTAATGAGATCTCGACCACGATCTCGACCCTGACCACGACCGTTCAAAGCCCATTCTTAAAATAGCAATCATGGAGAAGTTCCTTTTTTAATTTAATTCTGATTTGACCTCGACCTCGACCTCGACCACGACCCTGACCTCGACCCCGACCCCGACCTCGACCCCGACCACGACCTCGACCCCGATCTCGACCTCGACCCCGACCACGATCTCGACCACGATCTCGACCTCGACCTCGACCTCGACCCCGACCACAACCACAACCACAATCTCGACCTCGATCTCGACCACGATCTCGACCTCGACCTCGACCCCGACCTCGACCTCGACCCTGACCGTTCAAGGCCCATTCTTAAAATAGCAATCATGGAGAAGTTCCTTTTTTTAATTTAATCTTGATCCAGACCTCGATCTCGACCACGACCCTGACCTCGACCCCGACCCCGACCTCGACCCCGACCTCGACCTCGATCTCGACCACGACCTCGACCCCGACCTCGACCTCGACCCCGACCCCGATCTCGACCATGACCATGACCGTTCAAGGCCCATTCTTAAAATAGCAATCATGGAGAAGTTCCTTTTTTAATTTAATTCTAATTTGACCTCGACCTCGACCACGACCCCGATCTCGACCACAACCACGATCTCGACCTCGACCTCGACCTCGACCTCGACCTCGACCTCGACCTCGACCCTGACCACGACCCTGACCGTTCAAGGCCCATTCTTAAAATAGCAATCATGGAGAAGTTCCTTTTTTATTTTTGTTCTGTAGGAACATCATGAAGCCATATACAGGCGTCTATCACTGCATTTCGACCAACGATAATTTCTCCTTTGGGGAAAAGCTCAACTTCATCAAGGATGCCATCCTCCAGGGCCTGGGTGAATCTACCGGTATTACCGATCCATACGGCATTTTCCAGTATCAGTTCTTGTGGTGTAACTTTAATCAGTTTACCGATTTGAATCATTGTGACTGTGCGGATAAAATAATTTTCACCTATTTGATAGGGATGATTGTCCGGCTGTTGGCCACTATTAATCATTGTGGAAAGTTCTTTGACTTGTTTTATTGTTAATTCATCAATGTTTATCATTTTTTGTTTTCCTTTCTTTGATTCTAAAATTTAATTTCTTTGATTTTTATGTAATACATAGAATGATAAAATTATATTACTATCATCTTAATTTTTTTTGTTAATTAAACTTCAAGAATACCAGTTCTATCATATTCATCAACAGCATACTTGGCTTCTTTAAGCCCAACGTCTGTTTTTTCACGATAGAATTTAATGGCCGGTATTCTGCCATCTTCATTTTTACGAATACTGATAAATTTAGCAAGCCATAACATTTTTGGATTAGTTTCCTGGAGTTTACAAAATGCATGAATAATAACCGATGGCTTGGATTTTGTGATTTCCAGAAGCATTTTATAAGTGATTGGCATCAGACACCTCCTGTTAAGGTTAAAAGGGAAGAGCAAAAATCGGGCTGAGTGTAACAGGCACTCAGAATTACAGCTGGCCGGCAAACCTCATTTTGCTTAAAATGTACATATTGTTTATCATAATTCTTACTATTAGCAAGATAAAAACACAAAAAAACAAGAAAAAAATTATTTTATCGATCCAGTGTCTGTGGTAACTGATTTCTGGTATTTACCAGGATCTCGATATTTACCCAGCGACATTCGTTGAAAATAAAGATCCTGGAATGTTTCTATCTGTTCGTCGGTGAACATACCCAGTATGTCCGCGGCCTTTTGATAGCAAGCATGTCGTTGCTTAATATCCAACGAACCGTCTGACCATAATTTGGGCGGAAGATTGAGAACGCCGATTAAGAATTTTATGCCTGATTTGATTTCTTTTTTTATGTCTATTTTTGGTTCTTTTTTCATTTTTTGTCCTTTTTTAAAAAATGATCATGCGATTTACCTAAAAAGCGTTCAGCTATACAAAGTGATTTTTTAATTTGTTTATTAAAATGTTCAGTAATTATTGAAAAATTATTTTCTTCATTACAGGGTGTAATTAATATTGTTTCGGGTTGTTTTGATATATTTTTTCCCATGTCAAAAATTGTTTTTTTACTCATACTTGGCTTCCTTTATGGCCTCGGGTTTTTTAAGCCGAAATTCCCAACAACCATCTTTTTTACGAAGTGTTTCAAATGCCTGGTTAACTGTTTTCTCGGTGTACCATCCTCAAACCCGCCAACCCATTTTTTCTCGCATACCCTCTGGTTGATTGCTATTCCATGCGCAATAAATCGGGATCTTGCCGCGGACGGCTTTTTTTTTGTGTTTTGGTATTTTGGGTTGATTAAGCTTTTAGTCTTCCTTTATTACACTATAGGCCTTCAGGCCGTAAAGCCCGATCCTTTAGGTTTGGGATATAAGTTCTTTTAGCTTTAGCTGTTTTTATTAGTAGCTACACTTGACAAATCTATTTCAATGCATACAATACACTTA
>Ga0307928_10003524_pt1 | contig 11920 bp, 20 predicted proteins | sample AceLakmetagen232_FD_201815 | JGI IMG/M metagenome (GOLD analysis project Ga0307928, IMG submission 201815) | Saline water microbial communities from Ace Lake, Antarctica - #232 | ecosystem: Environmental > Aquatic > Non-marine Saline and Alkaline > Saline | place: Antarctica: Ace Lake... | reverse complement strand
TGAGGAACGGCCTCCTATCTATGTATAGGACAATCAATAAAAACCTTGATAGTCCCATACATTCGCCCCTTGACAGGGCGAACGATGGACGCCGTTCCTCTTTTGTGTGTCAGCGCAGGTATGCCTTTAAACTGCGCGGTACTTACTCCTGAGACTCCGTAGAAGCCGGAGACTCAATCGTTTTTTTGATTGTGATTATAATGTCCTCGCCCTCGATTACCTCGGACACCTTCACCCATCCAAAACCACTAACAAGATTGGTAACCCTTTCGACTTCTAAAACTTGCTGTACTGGTAACATATTCAAACCTCCTATATATTGTCTTTGATAGTTTTATAACACGCCGGGCAGATCGACAATCTAATCATTGTCGACATTTCAGCCGGGCCGTTACATAGATCACAGGCGACGTAATATGGGCGCGGTTCTTGCGGAGATTGATGGCCCCCTGGTAGTTCGCCGGTTTCATCCGACCTACGCTCGGAGTCCCGCCAATCTTTACACCATTGACGCGCTACTTCCTTAGTGCAACCATTTTCTATTGCAAATGTAAGATAATATTCAAGGCTTGTAAGGTCCGCAATAGGCCATAGTTCTTCGGCTACGGTCATTGATATCAATTTCTGATGCACCGCGTTTTGAAGTATCGGCGGCATTTTTACCAAGTCCAGGCGACGCTTTATAGTTCCCGCAGTTTTACCCATCTTTTTTCCGATTTCCTCAAAGTCCATTTTATGGACATTCACCAAGTCCGAATAAATCGCGGCCTCTTCCATCGGAGTCAAATCGACGCGCCTTAGATTCTCAGTTGCCCGCGCTATAACGGTATCTTTATCAGACATCTTAACAACACTTGCCTTGATACTTTTGAGGCCAAGAAGTTTATGAGCTAAATAGCGACGATGCCCGGCGATTATTTCATAACGCCCGGCAGCCTCTCGTATTACAATAGGCTGCAATAATCCGAGTTCCGAAATTGACAGGGCCAGTTCCTTTACTGGTTCGGTATCAATATCCAATCTCGCAACGGCTCGCGGTTCATCAATCAAATCAATACTAATTTCGCCTAATTTAGTCTTTAAGGCTTTTTTCATCGATTAGCCTCCTTATCGTTATAGTATCCTCGTCAGTATCCTCTATTATTACATAGCGCATATCACCCCACCTCTTTACCCTTATAAGCTCCAGTGGCAGGTTCAGGGCCGTATAACCCTTATATTTTGACACCATTCTAATGTACTTTCTCATAACGCGGCATATACGCTATTCAGTCGTATGCTGTCAAATATTTTCTCACGGGCGGCGGAAAATTGTCGGTCAGGGTAACGGAGTGCAGTATTACTGCACACTAATATTATTAATACATATTATCAACAACAGTAAGGTTAAATCAGCTTGCTACGCTGCGCTGATTTGCCTTTATTGTATTAAAGCAAGTGCCATAAGGGGAAATCAGCGTACTTCTCAAAACCTTTCACGTTAATTAGTAAATTGCGCTGATTTATCTTTATGGGATCGGAAACCCTACTTTTCCGAACCTTCCGCGTTAATTAGTGAGGGGATAGCAAAAATAATGCCGGGCATGAGAAGAAAAGACCCATTTCCGGCATCAATTAACTTTTTGCAAAGGAGAGAATTGTATACCATAAGGAGGCAAGCCCCCTTAACTCCCATTTACAACAAAACCAGTGGAGATAACCACCAAACCGGCGAAAAGCACAGGTTTATTTCTACTTTATAGAATTCCAAAAATACGCCCCCCGTAAGTCGTTGATATTGCACTCGAATATAAATCGATTTACTAGGACCCGGCGGCATGATATATGCTTTATATATAAGTATCAAATCAAAAGGAGGGTATGACCATGACTATTAGAAACGGGTGGACAAAGAGAATCCAGGAACTGAAAGACGAATTGCTTGACAAAGACGACCAGATAAAAGAACTTGAGAGCGTTACCCTTGCCTTGAAGATCGCAAACCAGGGAAAAGATGAGATTATCCTTTCATTAATGGACGACATCGAAACTCTAAAGCGCGGTATTATTGCACATGGCATTGCGCTTAACCCTGTGGATTCAATCGGACTATAGGAGGTATTCAAAAAAGGCATAACGGTTATTCAAAAAAACTATTAGCACTATTAAGCGGGTTGTGTTTTAATCGGCACAGTTCGCTTTTTAGTGGGGAAGAAATGGGTACAAGGAAAATCATGAGGACACATAGAAGCAGCGGCGGCACTGGTTTTAGAGAATTTGATGGTCTTACCGAAAGGCAAGCATGCCGCAAAGCGCGCGCTATGGGAATTATGGTAAAAACCCTTAAAGAGTTCAGAAAATTCGTAAAATATTGCAGGGAGGACGAGCCTTGAATGCATCAAAACACGCGACAATGATTACGATTTCTAAGTGCATGAAATTAGAGAGGGGTTACACTAAAGTCAGTGTAAATAAACTCATAGAACTCCTGAAAACATGGCATAATCGAAACATTAACAGACGTTGGTGTTTCCAAATCACCAGGGACCTTGAAGACGGTGGTTTTATTCGTAGGCGTAACAGATACAAGAAAACCGCCCAATATCCATACGGCCAACAATCATCTCTATTTTCCATCACCCTCAAGGGCGCTTATTACCTTTTGCAGAATTGCGTTGTTGGCGCAAGGGAGTTGTTGGCTCAAATCAAGTCACTTATGAAAGGTAATGATAACAGGTTCCCAACGCCTGAACTCAAAGCCGAAACTTTCACCAACCAGGAAATATTTGATAATAAAGGGAGGTTGAAAGCCCTTATTGAAACCCTTGCCTGATTTCCCCCGCAGTGGTCAGTCAGCGCGAGAGTGCACTCCGTTCTATTCGTACCCTCAGAACGGAGTGCACAGTAAAAATACTCAATAATTCTATAGGAGTGCATAAAACCGCACTCCGTTACGAAAGGAGGAATAATGCTAATAAAAGCGGGCGTAGATATTTCACGGCTGAATAGACCGGTAAGGCGACAGTTGCCAGTTATTGCGGAAACTTTAATTTCGATAGCAGATCAAGAATTAATTATAACTTCGACCTTCGAGGGAAATCACGGAGAAGGGTCTTTGCATTATTGCAACGACGCTGTTGATATACGCCGACCAAGAAAACCCGACGCCGTAATTAAAGAATTAAAACGAGCATTAGGGGAAGACTTCGACGTTATCCTGGAGAATAATCACATACATATTGAATACGATCCCAAGTAAAGGGCGTTTTTTTCTTGACATAGGTGTTATTTTTTGCCATAGACCTTAATCATTGAATGAAGTGTTATAGTTTTAAGGGAGAAGCGGGGGAACATGGTCCCCCGCTTTTTCTGTTTTAAACCAAACCAAGGAGGTAGTATTTATTATGGCCGAAATCAAAAGCATGGCAGCAATTACGGAAAAGTGGACTCGCGTCACTCCCCAGAGAAGCGAGGACTATAAGAATGGCATCCAAAACCCCAGGAGAGATTGGGAGCAAGAAACGATTGCCTCAAAAGACAACTGGAAAGCCGGTGTAGATGCCGCAGCCGCGAAAGATTTATTCGCTAAAGGTGTGAGTGCGGCAGGTACGAAGAAATGGAAAGACAAAGCTCTCGCAAAAGGCCCCGGCAGATTCGCAGAAGGTGTCTACATGGCCGGTCCCGATTATGAAAAAGGCTTTGCACCCTACCGCGAAGCAATCGCCCGCGTAGACCTCGGCCCGAAGTTCCCCCGCCGTGATCCTCGTAACCTCGACCGCGTGAAGAAGGTCGTTAACGCTCTAGTCGCTGAGAAATTGGGCGCATAAGAAGGAGGTTATCATGGGTATCGGAACAATCCTCATAATTATATCCGCCGCGCTAGCGGTATCTGAAGGCCTGGCTTTAATACCGGGCGTCAAAAGCAACAGCGTGTTCCAGATGATTTATCTAATTCTGAAATCAATCGTCAACGGTATACGCTCTAAGGAGGTTTAGCGTTATGAACTACAGACTTGCAGCCATTGTATCTGAGGAAACGATTATACCTGCAAAAACAAAGGTAATCGAACTCGACATGCAGGATATTGTTTCAAGACTTCAGGTCAATGTTGAATTAGAAATGGACGGGACTGTGCTAGGTGACAACCTGGCATCCGTTATTTCCAATATTGAACTGGTCGACGGGAGCGAAGTCCTTTATTCTATGTCAGGGAAAGAATGCCAGGCCCTTGATTATTACCAGACCGGCATTATGCCATATATGGCAATCACGGACGTAGACAACAACGACGCGATTATTACATATAATATCAACTTCGGAAGATGGTTATATGATACCGTACTCGCGTTTGACCCCAAGAAGTTCAACAATCCTCAGTTGAAAATTACGCACAATTACCAGGCTTGCGGCGGGACTCCGAGCGCGGCAAGAATGGAAGTTCGTGCGTATATGTTCGACGAGAAAGTGCCTACTCCGGCTGGCTTTCTCCTCTCGAAAGAGCATTACCAGTTTACAAGCGGCGTCAACAACACTTACCACGATATTGAAATGCCTACCGACCACCCGACCAGGCGTTATATGATAGTCGGAACCGCCGAAGGCTACGCTTGCCAACAGGTCGTAAGAGAGGTCAGAATTTCCGAGGACAACCTTAAAAGAATCCCATACGAGTCAACAGTATGGCAGCTTTTAAAGTATCTGAGGTCAGAGTTTCCGCGCATCCAGGAGTACGGGCATTTCCTTTTCAGCGATACGGCAAAGGCAATTTATGCTTCGCCAACCTCAAGTATCGTTTTTAAGGCCACCGGAGAAACCCCCGGCAACGCTTGCGCTCAGGCGGCAACCCCGGCGACAATGCCCCTTTCTATTGATGCAGTTGTCGCGGAAGTCGGGGCCGCAGAAATAAGCGGCTACGACCCTCATTACAGCTTCGTCATTCCCCTGGGAATGAAAGACGAGATTGAGGACTGGTACGACGTGACGAAGATAGGAAATCTGAAGCTGAGAACTCGCGCAGGTTCGGCCGGTATATTGGGAACGGTTGAGATCGTAACCGAACAATACCGCGCCTATTAAGAGCGCGGGCCGGTGGCAATATGAAGGAAATTTATTGCGAGAAATTCAGCGAAACGGTCACACAGGCGCATGATAGGTACGTGCATCAAGCCCCAGTTCCGAACGGAAAGGTTCTGCATGTATCAAACTGCTTCGCATATGCGCCCGAGAGGGAAGCGAACGACTCCGCCCAGGTCGGCATCCAAAACGGCGCGCAGAAAATACTTATGCGCGTCCGAGACTGGAACGTCGCAGGCGCGGGAGTCTCCGCTTTAAATGATTTCTATGTCGGTGAATACGATCACATCTATGCTTATTTTCCCGACAGCGACGACACGGACACCATCGAGCTACACGTTACGGGCGAACTTATGAACCGTGACGAGTTTAGGCAGATGTGAGGCTGAAAGCGTGTGGACTTTATCAAATATGTATCAACTCCGCTTGGAACATTAGAAGCTGATGCAAAGATAACAACCTTGAAATTGACACGGGGCCGCCTTACGGGCGGCTTCGTGTTCTTTCCTTCCGGGCCCGCCGGTCTTTTATACATGCGGGCCAATATCGGAGTTCATCAACTTATCCCTTTCAATTCGGGCGAGGCCTATCACCTCGACGATTGCATGGTACCTTTTCACCTGGGAATTGATTTAATATCTCCCCCGTATGAAATACAAATTCACACATGGAACGAGTCGTTAGTTTACGACCACGCTTGCACCATCGGATTTTTTCTAGTTCCTAAAAGCCGTAGAAATAAAGAAATAAATGCCCTTCAGGCACTAGAAACGCTCTGCGAGGGATATCATAAACCATAAGGATTTAAGGTAATGGCTGAGAAAGAAGATTACACAAAAGACACCGGGCCACAGGGCGAAGATGGGCCGCAGGGCATCCAGGGAATCCAGGGCGAAGATGGGCCGCAGGGAATCCAGGGCATCCAGGGAGAAGATGGGCCGCAGGGAATCCAGGGAATCCAGGGAGAAGTCGGGCCGCAGGGAATTCAAGGCGAAGTCGGGCCGCAGGGAATCCAGGGCATCCAGGGCGAAGATGGGCCGCAGGGAATCCAGGGCGAAGAGGGCGCACCAGGGACAACCGACTATCTTGAGCTTGAAAACGTGCCGGATACGTTCGCCCCAAGCGGCCACCATGCCGACCATGAAAACGGAGGCGACGACGAGCTTGACTTGTCGGGACTTGCCGGGAAAATAGCCGCTCTATCTGATGATGCAGCACCAGTTCTTGGCGGCAATCTCACCGTTGGAGAACAGACAATACAGCTTGACCCATCCCTGAGCGGCGACGGCAAAATCTCAGGAATCACGGCGGCGGGCGTTATCGGATACGCCAATGCCGCTTTTGGAGAGCTTGTATATCTAGCCAACAGTGACGGACGTTACAAGAAGACAGACGCGAATTCAGAAGCAACGGCGGGAGATGTTCAACTTGCGCTAGTAATTAGCGCGGGTACTTCAATCGGCGACTCGGGCGTTTTCCTTCTCTTCGGATACATAAAAGAGACTGACTATGATTATAATTCACCAGGCGACGCCCTATATATAAGCGAAACGGGCGGAGAGATGACGCTCACTCGTCCAACAACGGCGAGCGTAATTGTTCGCGTTGTCGGCTACGCGGGAATTGACGCGGACACCGTGTTTTTCGACCCCTCGAAAACATGGATCGAATTAGCCGCGTAAAGGTTTAAAAATGAGCTCCAAAACCTACTATCCAGGAGTATCCGCAGACGATGGCTATTGGTGGGGCAGAAATCTTTATAACGACCGCGAATATGTTTGGAGCGGCGAGGGCAACGGGGCGGATGGCTGTGATACGTGGCTTAGGTTCCCTAATGTTGACATTGCGCAAGGGTCCACTATCACGAAATGCTTTATCCGCTATACTGCGCGATACAGCAACGCGACTGTCACCGTAAAACCTCGGATATATTTTAATGATGAAGACACCGCCGTCGTTCCGGCTACCACTTACTATGCAGACTTGAAAGCCTTGACATCAATATATGTTGAGTGGGTAATGCCTGCATTTACGGCGCTCTCTACTTACGATTCTCCCGAAATAAAAGCCGTCCTCCAAAAAATCATTGACCGGCCAGGATGGGCGAGCGGGAACGCTTTAATGGTTTTGCTCCGTGATATTAAATATTCCACATACGGCACGACACGTCGCGCCTGTTCTATTGATTACTCAAGCGGGACTTACAAGCCCGAGCTCCATGTCGAATGGTCGACTGCTGCAGCAGGGTGGACTGGAAAAGTTAACGGGGTTGAGAACCCTGCAAAATTAAATGGCGTTGCTTTATCTGACATAGCCAAAATTAATGGTATAGAATAAACAGAAGGAGGAAAGTAAGATGTTTTACTCCTGGCCGATAACAGTTGTAGCGGCAAACACCGCAGCAAACAAGTCAATGATACGGATGCCAATGGCCGCCGGTGTGATCCATCAGGCAGACGTTTTGTTTCCTGATAACTGCGATCATAATATCCGGGTGCAGGTTTTCGATGCCAATTTTCAAGTATGGCCCTCAAACCGGGGCGCGTCGATTCGCGGCGACGCTACGGTTATCAGCTTCCGGGACTTCTACGACATGCCGAAAGCAAGGAACATTTTAACCGGCTTCGCCTGGTGGGAGGACGAGGAAACAGAACAGACGATTTGGATTCACCTGGGCGTCTTGCCCCGCGCTGTTTTACAGCCGTTTTCGCTCGCCGAACTATTGCGAGCCGTTCAACGTCGATGAGGCGATAAAATGCGGCGAAAAGTACCACCCTCTTTATATCTTCCCGCGCAGCCCTGGCAAGTCGAAGCAATGCTTCGTAAGGGCGAAGTTCCCCCGGCGTTCGTGCGCCGCATGAGAACGGTTAACCTCTTATCAGCTACTACGCTGATGAAAATGGAAGACGATCTACTCGCTCCGTTCGACGTTATGGACTTGCACCATATCCTTGACAATTTGATATCACAAGACGCGATCCTTGATCAGATGGATTCTGATGAGTTATCGTATGCTTGCACCACCGGAAATATCCGCCCGCTTTGGGAGATTGCGCCCCGTAATCCGCTTCTCTTAAAAGGATTTACGAGCGGTTGGATTAATAGATTTATACTGGAGCCTTTCGATCCTATTTGTGTCATGCTTGCCATGAGAGCCAAAGCAATGCTTGACCTGGTGGACGAGGAAGGACACAGCTATAACCTAATCCGTAAACTCGGGTTCGGGTTTATTGATTTTGGAGATATCCCCGGAGAGGAACCGGGAGACCCCGGCAGCTATTACCCTCCGGAAATCGACAACCCGATCGATTATCCGGATATTCCAACACCACCCGCGCCGGGACCGGGAGAACCGGGATATGTTGAACCCGCGCCGGGAGATCCGGGATATGTTCCGCCCGGACCGGGAGAACCAGGATATGTTCCGGGACCGGGAGAAGCGGGATACACTGAGCCGGGAACAACGCCAAGCACAGAGCTTGGAGGCGGTCCGGGAGGCGGCGCACCCTGGGGCGGAGGAATCGGGGCGGGGGATCTGGGCGGTGCAGCCGGAGGCGGCACCGGGCCGCCTGATGTCCCTCCCGACCCCTGCGTTAATACTGAGGACCCGGAGGAATCAGTTTCTTTTTCTTTCACGACCGACCAAATGCGACTAGAAGAAACACAGCTTTTTGAACTTATCGAATATAACCCCGAATTCAGCCCTGAAAACTATACATGGCGATTAACCGAGGGCGGCGGCACTCTCTCCGTCCCCGATTCCGAACCGCCGCAGATAATCTACGGCCCCGAAGAATTCGAACATGAAGAGGACGCAGATATTGCCGGGTATGCTGTGCTTTACACTGCCCCTGCTACTAATCCTAATTGCATAATGAATCCTGTCATTGAATTGTGGTGCGGCTTTCGCATGGTGGCACATGCCCGGCTTTCTATCACTAGTGGGACTGCAGGAAATGCCTATATGGTTGTTGTTGACCGAATGTGCTGGGCGAACCGTTGCCGTGAAACTCTCAAACACTATAATTGCCGGGGCGTATATACCGGTGAATTCACGAGGCCCTGCAACAATGTATGGACAGTTTGTGAGTCTATCGCCGATTGTGATTGTTGTCACGAAATGGGTTATATTTACGATATAAGGACTGAAGACCAACTGGAGGAGGGTTGCTGCCCGGCTGCGCTGCTATGACAAATATAATCGACAGAGACACCCTAATCAGAAACGCCAGGAAAGAGTATATCGACACCGGCAAGACTAAAAGCATCACTCATGCTTTTTTATGGTATCTCTCCGCGAATGAAAAATTGTTCGCGGGGATCCCCGCGACGATTACCCCGCTCGACGTCATAAACCCCCGCACTATTTTTGACGAGTACATACTCCCAAAATGTAAGAGGTGCGGCTCTCCGATGTTTTGGCAAGGTAGCTGCTCAACTTGCAGAGGGCCGAGAAAGAAGAATATATGGATTTGCAAAGCATGTGGCTTTAAACGAATGACGAAAGATACTCTGCTTGAAGCGATCGCAAAATTGAAACCTATAAAGGAGAGAGCCCTTGATTAATCAACTGATTCCTATCGGTGGCTGGGCAGCCACCACCCTTATTGTCATTGCTTTATTTGTAAGAATAGAGCATAGATTGACCCGCGTCGAGACTTTTATAACGATTATTGCCGGAAAGTTAGGAATATGCCAACCGAACTCGGAAAAAGATACTCAATAGAGTGGCGCGGGAAACCACCGCACATGCTCGTACCAGATCATGCCGTATGGTATCGATTTTTAGACCGTTACGGGCAATACTTCCAGGCATTATATTACGATTGCCTCCTTGGCGGTCCATTCTTGACCCCTGAACAGGAAGCAAATCCCTTTGAAAGAATGTGGCGTTATAATACTTCAAAGAGAGCCGACGCTATCGCAGAAACAGAAAGCGAAGTCTGGATAATTGAGGTTGCCGATTATCCAGGGCTTAGGGCGGTTGGACAGTTAAACGTCTATCAGACCCTATGGATTGAGGACCCGAAAATATTAAAACCGGAGCGGCTTGTGCTTGTGAGCGAACGCATTGATAATGATTTAGGGGCAGCTTGCGCAAAATTCGGGATGCAAATATACCTTGTCTAACGATCATCAGCCCCTTAAATAGTGCTTAAGCTCTTAAGCACTATTTCCAGGAGAAACTACGAGGTTAAAGTTTTGGCAGACTTCACAGCACCCTTTCACGCCCCGAAATTTACAAACGAAGAATTCGAGGCCAGAAAAGCGGCCTATGTCGCAAAGTATGGTTATACCGTCAGTGTGCCCGCCTGGGATGATATAATCCATATTACAAAATTTAAACCTCTCACCGATGAAGAAAAAGCCCTATGGACAGATAGACGCTATGACGAAATACCGCCCCAACGACTCGCAGACATCAGAGAAGAGAAGGCCCGGAAGAAAAAGAAATACCTCACCATGCTAGCCGATCCAAGCCCCAAGATTGCGAGGGATGCAGCCGCAATCTTAACAGCTATCGACGACGTTCAAGATGCCGTTTCTACTCTTGCCTGTGTCGGCATGATCGCCGCCGTAGTGATCGGAGGAACGGCGGCTGCAACCATCTTAGGCCCTCTCGGGATTATTCTTGGAGTTTCTACCCTGCTCAACATCATTAACCCTATGTCGCATTTTAACAAGCTCCTAAAACGTCGTAAGACCGGACGCGCTGCAAAAAGAGAACTAGAGCGCTATACCGACAAAAACCCTTTTTCTAAGAAAGCTAAGCTCAAGCTTGCTAAGAGACTCAAAAAGTTTCGGCCCACTATTGGCAACGCCCTTGAAGCGCTTCAGGTTACTGATAATGTTTTTGGGTACGGGATTTCTCTCGGTCCTGTGATGGGATTTGTCCAGGGCGCGATATCGGGCGCGATCCGCACAGCAGCAGGGCAGAAAGTTACCTGGGAAGGAATGAGCAACGAGCCTAACACCGCCGAAACCGCAGCCAGTAAAGCCGCAATAGCCAACAGTTTTTATCATTCCTATGACTGGAAAAGTGACGCTTCAGACGAGTTTATTTCTATTATCGGTGCCATGCTATCAATGCAGGTGCTTTATGAATCCTTTCAGGAAAAACCTTCCTGGGAACTTGTCGAAGATATCGGGAATTACCTTGTTGAGGCACCGCGCCCGACCGATCCGCTTCTTATAGAAATATTCGAAGAGGAAGGAGTCGACTTTGAAACGGCCTTTGTATGGCCTCAGAACGGCCAAAGGTTCATAAGCATAGATGACCTTCAAAGAAGCCTCGACATGAAAGCAACGGCCAACCTCATGAGCTACGGAACGAAAAACAACCACAGCTTAGAGGCCTTTATCGCCCTTGGTGCTGCGGATGATTTCGCCTTAAATTTTCTTGCAGCTTGTGAATCGCCCGAGCAGATCGTTATTGACTATCTTCGCACGGAAAGAATTGTAATAACAATACTCGATAACGGATGGGTCTATCCTGATGGAATCACGGCTGCGCAAATACAAAAGTTCGAAGATTGGTGTTGGGTCCATGAATACATGAATACGCAGCCCACCGGGAAAGAAATATTTTATTATGCGGAAGTCTTCTGTGGTTTTACTTGGGAAAGATCAAACGACGAACTCCGTTAAACCCCCTGGAAAACACTATCCTCGCTCTTTTCTTTTTATCCTCTCGTAGTATTGCCCCCCCTCTTTATTATATGCCGCGATACCAGGACACGCCCACACCCGGCGAAAAGTGGCCAAAAACAGAAAAAAACCAGGGAAAAGGTGAAAAATCGCGTTTCCCGGCGATTTTCGCCAGATTATATAAAAAATACCTAATGGCATACCCACACACAAAAGAAA
>Ga0307928_10003523_pt1 | contig 11923 bp, 6 predicted proteins | sample AceLakmetagen232_FD_201815 | JGI IMG/M metagenome (GOLD analysis project Ga0307928, IMG submission 201815) | Saline water microbial communities from Ace Lake, Antarctica - #232 | ecosystem: Environmental > Aquatic > Non-marine Saline and Alkaline > Saline | place: Antarctica: Ace Lake... | reverse complement strand
ACCACCTGTGCCGCCCATTATTATAACTGTATAATTTGTATCAGCGGTTAGAAAGTCAAAGAGCTGTATTGTTATAGCTTTCGTTCCAATAATATAATCAATACTACATTCTATAGAAGCGTGGGTTGCTGTATTCAATAAAAATACAGTATATTCAGTAATCGAAGAATATTCAAGGGCAACGTCAAAATCAACACGTATAAATACGTTTCTCACCACATCTGTAGCAAAATTATCTGGCGATTGACTTATTATTGCCATTTATAGCTCCGTAAGATCTACTTTAGATCTATTATATCAACTTTATCTTCTTCAATCTTTCCTACCTCTGATATACCACTAGCTGCTTTCATTTCTTCAATTATTTTATTTAAAACGTCAGCTCTTGGTTGTGAGGCAGGGTTCTTACCCATTTCCTCTAACTCTTTTAATCTACTAAGAGTTTTATAATTTTTGATAATTGTTACATTCTTTATAACTTCGGCTTGAGAATTTCTATTTAATAATGCTACTAAAGGAGTATCTGCATCAGCTACCGGTTTATGAGAAACCTCAACTACCGGAGTCATTTTCCAATTAGCCCCTATTTTATGTCCGCCCATCTCTTCTGTTATATCTTTTTTTCCATTAAATACTCTAAGCACACCCTTTGTAATATTTCTTTTTATAACATTTAATTCCATGGTCTCGGTTACTTCAACTCTATCAACTTGTCCATCCATAAAACCTAATGTTATTTTATTTGTCGGATCAACGAACATTCCTGACATTTTAGGATCTAAGACAATATCAGAACCTATGAGTTTAGACTTAGGTTTTACATTCTCATTTTTAGAAGTTTCCTCTCCAAGTTTAGCTTTATTTTCGTCCTCGGCTTTGGGAGTTTCCTTTTCAGGTTGAGTCTTCTCCTTATCTTCCGATTTAGAAGTTACATCTCCAAGTTGAACTTTATCTTCCTGTTTAGGGGTTTCCTTTTCGGGTTTAACTTTCTCTTTAGCTTCCTGTTTAGGAATTCCTTTTCCAGGTTGAACCTTTTCTTTACTTTCCTGTGCTTTTACTTTGGCCATAAAGCCTCCTTTTTAAGATGAACTAATAAAGGGCTGGACTAGATCTTTTTATCGGCCCAATCCAGCCCCTTTTACATCATTTCTACAATACTATTACAGCGTTGCAGGTATTGCAGCAAGTGTTGCATTGTTAGCATTTTCGAATACATAATTGTAATCAACAACTACGTTACGAGCTACACAAATACCCTTACCCTGATCAAACACGTTCATACCATATCTTTCATAAATATGAACAGTGTGTACGTCATTAGCAAACACGTCAGCTTCCTCAGTTGTTGGCTCTTCTCTTTGTACAAGAATTCCACATCTCTGTGAGTCAGCCATAACTATGTCAGTAATAGGCTTAAGTCCGTCTCTTTCTGTGAAAGGCGCAAGATGCGTTACAATCACTTTCAGAGGTGTAGGCAAATAAGAAGGCGGAATATTAAGCGTAGACTGAACCGGTGTCATCGTCTGTAATACAGAAGAAGAACCGTCGCCATTTCCTGTTGCCTTACTATATTGTCCAAGACCACCCATAGGATCTGTCCAACCCGCAGCAGGAGACCCGATAGGCATTCTCCTTGTAGCAAGCACTGCACCCTTAAGAACTATCTCTCTAAGCTGGGGATCGACTGAAAAAGTCTTCCAAGCAAGAGGTGACATTATAAGAGTATCAGGCGTAAAACCTCGCAATGCAAGATATGCCCACATATCAAATATGTCATTAAGAGTCATGGTACCATTAGCTGCACCGGCAATGTTCCTACCTGTACAAATTCCAAGTTCGGAAGCTGTAGGGTCTGAATTGTCAAATACAGTAATACCCATTTCATCTATAAGTCTTATAGCTAATGCTTCTTTAAGTCTGGCAAGAGCAGCACCGGCCGCACCAAGCCAAAGTTTAATGACATCAAACTGATTGTCATTTATAACTTCTTTCGCTATATGAATAGCGCAACCATACTTAGATACTGTAATCTGGGTAGTTGACCCGATCGCATCCATTGCAAGAACTGAAGTTGGGTAATCTCCACCTTGTGGAATCTTCCCAGCTGTAATCGCACTAATAGCGCCGATTTCTATCATTTGCCCAGTTGGCAAATTAACTTTAGAAAATAGATTATCAAGAATCAAGAGAGACGGATTGATCGCGTCCATTATGATCTTTTTAATAACCTTCGGTATAAACGGTGCAACATCCTGACTTGTTACAATATCCTGAATCGTCAAGTGTTTTTCTGTCTGTGCTTCCGAGTCGTATACAGTGCCGTTGTTATTCATGCACTGATATACACGTTCAAATTTCTGTCTATCTGTAAGTTCCATATTATGCCTCCATTTTAGAGTTTATTTTTATTATTCTACCTTATATCCCAAGACTAATTCTTGCATATCCGAACGCACCGTCTCTAACATAGTTTTTGATACTTGTAGCAGTTGCTGTAAGACCAACTGCAGTCAAAACAGTATACGCAAACATATATAGATCCGTAGGAATACCACCCGTGTTTACACCCAAAAGCCCTGTTGTTCCAGGATAGTTCTGAATGGTAGCACTAAGTTCCTTAGGAAAACGACAATCAAGAGTTTGCAATTTACCAACAGTTTGAACCGTCGGTGCAGAACCAACTGCAGTTCCCTCAACAACGAATTTTCCGTAAAGATCTGACTTCAAAAGAGCTCCTGATGCAATAGAAGAGAATGCAAGAAATGCCCATTCTTTCCAAACAGAAGCATATCCACTTCCACTATCTGCTATATTGGAATCACTACCGAAATCAGTAATTATCGAAGTATCCACAAATGGTAGATCAAATCTTCCACCAACAACTGTAGAATATGCATCATGTGTCTGATAATTAAGATTTTTTCCCCTACTATCTTGGAAAATATCTTCCATAACAATTCCTAAAGGTAAATTACCCCCTATGGACAAATCTTCATCCGAAGATGTACTCCAACTATCTAAGTCATCATCTAGTGTACTATAAGGAATTGCGCTTATAGACCCACCATTTGCAGGAACAAGTAGTGCTGTGATCGATTCTTCATATCCAAAATATGAATCATCGATAGGCGCTGTAATCCATCCAGTATCAATCTGATCCTCATACACGGGTACTGTACCAGAAGATGCAGGTACCGGTATACCAGACATTATTGACGTCTGATTTGTTACTAGCGAAACGATAGTACCTTTAGGTATAACAATGCCCTCTAGACCACCATTCGTCAACTCATCGCAATGTGACATAACTGGTAAATACTTATAAGGATATGCAGCTACCCCCGAGTATTTAGGATCGGTCAAGATTATTTTAATCATGGCCAAATTTTTCTGACTAAGAACATCACTTGAAATTGCTTTTGACGGAATACGTCTTACTGTGTCGTTAAAATTAAATGTTTTAGAACCCATATTATTCCTCCCTTTTTACTTTTATTTATTTCTTCTTTGTGCCGAACAAAATATCTCCGGCCGTTCTATTTACAACTTTTGTTTCTGGTTTTGTCTTTGTTTTATCTTCCTTGTCAGTTATCGTAGGATCTGTAACTTTATTTAAATCTTTCTTTATGATTACAAAATCCTTATTGATATCAGCAATAGTATTAACCAATGAATCTGTTGTTTGTTTAACCAGATCTTCGACCATATCATCGTAAACCTCTTTCCGAGCTGTAACATCAGACGCATCATTTAACTTCGAAATAGTATCTTTACCAGCAATTATTGAAAGATCAATAACTTTTTCCGCTAAGTTCCTCCTGTTATCCTGATTAAGTTGCTCGATTTGTTTATTAGCATCTACTATCTGAGCATCTTTTTGCTGTAAATCTATTTTATTTTGTGCAAGTTTTGTAACATCAAAATCTACAGATGGTGGAATATTACGCAAAGCTGTATACGCCTTATAAATACCAGAAATAATAGCTTCACTTTTTGACTTTACTATACTTAAATCCTTGTTCATTTTTTTCATTTGTTTCATCAAAGCGCTACGTCTATGAGCTGTTAAATCGAAATCGTTAGAAAAAATTTCTTCGAGTGTATTAATAATATCCATCAAACCCGAAGCGCTATCCTTATTTTCTACAAGCTCACATGCTGAACCGATAGTTAAATCAGCCTTTTTTAAAACTTCAAAAAACTTCTTAATATCATCTACAGAGGTTTTATTATCTGAAAGAATTGTCGTTATAGTTTTAGCCTCAGCTACAATCGATTCGTCTTTATTTTCTTCTTTAGTTTCCTCTTTATTCTCTCCCTTAGGTTTACCATCTTTATCATCATCAGTTTTAGACTTATCTTCTTCTTTAACACCCTTATCTTTTTCTTCTTGACTTTGCTCTCCGTCAGTAATAACCTCCTTTATATCGGTTAAGTTGAAATTAGTGTTAGCCGAATCTGCGATCGCTGTCTCTATAAACTTAAGTCCCACAACAGTCGCCGCATGTTCTGGAGTAGTATCAGCTGGCATATTTACAAAGGAATATTCCTTATACTCCATTTCTCCTATAATCCAATAACAAAGCTTCTCTTCGTATTTCCTTCCCTTTATATGATTACATTCCTCATTATCTACAGTTAGCCCACATATACTACAAATTGGTTTATTTTTAGGAGCTCCCCCGCTAGACACGGTAAAATATCTACCATCAAGTATATAATCTATAGCTTTTTCATCTGTTATTATAGACTTAACTCTAATCTTACTCTTAGGAGTTGTGATATCTTCCTTATCATTCACATTACTTAAAGGTATATAAACAGCCGAGTAAGATCTACCAACCGGCGTATCCCCAGCAGAATGCTGTGCAAGCACAGGCTTTTTAAATGGAACAAAAAAGGAACTAACACCCTTAGCTTGTCCTTCCGAGGTATAAAAATATCCGTTTTTATTTACGTACCCCCCGTGTGTAACATCTACTTCAATTTCTAAAACCTGTTTAGCAAGAGAGTCCTTTATTGTCGTGAACTCTTGCTTAAGAGTTGTAGTATCAGGCATTTTATACACTATACTATCGGTACACAAATCCCCGTCCTTAAAAATATCTTTAGCCATAACTTTGCCTCCTTAATTTATTACAAATTCTATTTTAAAACCACAATATACACTATCGCATATCCTTCTCTTATATAGTAGTGTGTTTTTCCATAAAGTGCCTAATTTTATAATCTAATTTTGATCTAATTTAATGTAACATTCACAATTAGCGCTATAAGGCGGCACGTTCGCAAAATCTATAATATTTATTTTTTCTATTTCACAATCCCCATTTTCGCATTTTACTATTTCGATTTGTTTCTGCCCTTTAATTCTTAAAGCTGTACAAACAGCTAAATTAAAAGCTTTCTTAACAAACCAGTCGGATATAAAATCTATAACATATCTATGACTATCGAAAATATTCACTATACCAGACCCATCTTGAGCGACATCGTTTACTTTAACCGATATAGTACGGAAAAATTCACACACCGCTTTAGCGTGTAATTTATGTATAAGTTTTAAATCCAAATCTAAAACCACATTATTGTTAGAATCGCCATCTAAATTAAGCTTTGAAAATCCACTTTTATACGCCGATATTATAGATTCACTCCCTTTTTCTAAAACTATATCTCTGGAAACGTTTAAAGCGGCATCACTTGAACTAAAGTTTTTTTCAGCTACTGAGTCCATAATATCACTCAATGCCGCACTATATTGATTATTAAACATACTTTTGTAAATTTCGATTTCAGATAGGCTACCGTAAACGGAATCGGTAATTTTTTTCATATGATCGTCCCCCTTGGTTCTTTGTGTAGCGCCTATCTTCTTCGTACCATACTGGTTCTCGGGAACTACTACCGAAGCTCCAGCTTTTGCTGTTTTACTAGCAGCGGTAGCCGCTGTCTTATTTTTACCGTAAGTAGCTATCCAAGGTTCATCCCCGGAAATCATTAATGTTCTAGGTTTTGTTATTAATTCAAAATAAGTTTTCACTCTCTGCAAATCTGTAAATGGTTTTCTTCCTATATCTTTTCTTGCCTCGTCCTCGTCAATTAAACCGCCTTGATATAACTGCATTGTATGAAATTCCTTTCTAACTTTAGCATCAGCATCGATTTCGGGAATAAAAATCTCAACTTTATTTTTTTCATCAAAAAAGTCAAACCCACCCTCTAAAAGTAATTCACTTATCATAAATTCTTCAATTGCAACTTGAAGAACATTTTTAAATCGAGTTGCAGTTTCGATTCCGGAACGACCTAACACATCAGCTGTTGCTCTGCTAGCGTCAGATCCTTCTCCTAGATTAATTCTAGACTGACCAAGACCGGTTAAAATTCTAGCTTTAAAATACTCCAAATAATTTTCAACTTGTAAAGCTTCCTTTTGAACACCCACGGCGGTAATCTTGTGACGCTCCGATGTTATAAGCATACCTTGTGTCATCATAGATTCAACTTGAGATTGAACTGACGTTATTTCATCCGTTTCACATGGTTGATTTTCGGTTCCTATTGCATAATGATACAAGGGGATCGTATGTTGAAATACTAAAATTTCAACATTTTCCTCCATACGCCTTAAAGCTCTTATATCATCTAAAACAGTTTTAGCTACCGGTTTACCGTAAAATCCTAGAGAATCTTTATTCATATTAACGTGAATGACGTCTTCTACAGGAAAGAACATTTCGTACGAAGTTCCGCTTCTATCGTCGACATACTCGTAACCTAACACTTTTCTTACGCCAAGATCTTTATCAATTCTAACGCTTATGGCAGTACAGTCTAATATAAAATAACCAGCTATCGGTTGTACGTTTTTACCAAATAATTTATGAGCTTTACCACTACTGGATTTTGGGTTTCTAACTTTTAAAATAAACACATTATAATACGTAACTAATTGATCTGTGATTTCTTCGAATAAAGTTCGGGTAGGTTTTTCTGTAACAAATGCTATTTCTTTAAAACGTCTTTGTATATATTTTGCAACAGTATCGTTCTGACTTACAAATTCAAAACCATTTTTCCATATCATTTCTATATATCTATCAACAGCTCTACGTAAGTAAGGTTCTACCGATTTCGCATTTGCAATCGTTATAAAATTTTCATCAGGATCTAAAAGATCGTAATTTCTACCTTGAGTGAGTTTCTTTAACGCTTCATACACTCGTGCGGTAAGAATCTTAACATTTGATTTAGGAACAACCGCATCTTTAACAACGTTTAATGATAAAGAATTTACCACGTAAGGTTCACGTACTTTACTTTTTTTTCCAAATGGGTTTGAAAAAAAATCTAAAAATTTAGACATATTTATCCCTCTTTATCAACGCGTCTTTTATAACTTCCAGTTCAGCATCAGTTAAAGATTTATCGCAAGCACAATCACCTTCTTTCTCCAAAACATCGTTTGCCTGGGTCTCAGATAAGCCAACATAGTTTGTTAAAAGTATCTTCATACTTTTGGTATCTATCTTGGCGGTATCCTGTGTAGATATATTATCCATTAGGTCAAGTACGATATCATCTGAAATTTGAGTTTCTTTTTTAATATCATTATATGTATCGACTTTCCCTCCTTTATATATAGTAGTGCTTTTTGGCGAATATTGTACGTTTTCACCATCAACTATTTCACTCCTATCTTCATAATGTAGCCTTGTTCGAATAAATTGTTTAGCGTCTTTTTTACCCTCTCCCTCTTGTAAATCCAAACAATATTTATATACTTTCATAAATTTAATTACAGAATCTATTAAATTAATACATTTGTCTAAGAATAATACCTTAGCCGAAAGTTGGGCGGCTTTCTTAGCTTTTATATTAGATAAGTGTATCTTTTCAAAAAATCCTAAAAATAGAGCATGGAACTCTCCTAGAAGATATTTTAACGCATCACTAATTGTATCAACTAAAGCGTTCCACGGAAGACAATCTGTCTCCTCATCTCTCTTTAAAGCATCTAAAGATAGAAAATTCATTTGACCTTGTAAAGCGACAGCCAAAGCCCGTAACAATGTACCTAAAACAGTATTGATCAAATCTACAATAAGATTCACTAAATTAGTAACTTCAATGTTTAAATCAAAAGTAAGATAATTTCGCCACATCATTAAAACGCTTCTCATCCCCAAGAGAAGTTCTTTACCACCAGTTAAATTCAAACCTATTTGACCTATTTTTAAAATATTATTTAAAATACAACAAAGAGTTTCCGTAGACCAAATAAAATCGATTAAAGTTTTTTTAGCTTCCTTAATCCAATAATCTTTTGTCTCCTTTAGTATAGCTACTGTACCTTTATCACCCCCTAATATTAACGCCGGGTCAACACCTTTATTTTTTAAATAAGGTTCTGAATTATCGCTATTATAAGTTTTTCCAGAACCCGAAATGTACCCGTCTTTTATAGCAACTCCAGATATTTCATTTGTAGCCTTTACCTGATCTTTTATAACATTGTTAGTTTTCTGCATTTTCAAACGTGTATTAGTTTTTGTATCATCAATAACAGTATCCAATTGGTTATTAAAATTACTTATATGGTTAACACATTCTCGGTGAATCCCACCTATAGAGTTTAACGGTTTCAACCCTGAAAACTTTTTATCATAATCTGCAAACGCCTCTTTTTTTAACTGTTCTTCGTCTTTAGTTTTTTTACCTCTTAATTCTTCAATCCAATTTTCTATTTGATTTGGAATAGCTCTAGCGCCTGGTACATATTTTAACGGTGTTAATATAACCAGTAACATTTCCAAAACCCAAATCAAAATTTGATTAACAACTTCTTTAAGCATATCTGTCTGCATATTATTAAACGCCTTTTCCTGATGACTAGCGATATCAGATGTAGACATATTGCCAAAGTCTGTAGGGACAATATTATTCGACATAGCTGTGTTAAATCTACTTTCAGCGTCCTGCTTTCTTTTTATATCATCGTATGTAATTATACTGGTCGTATCTTTTTTTCCACAATAAGGACATACTTGTGCTGCTCTAAAAAGAGGAAACTTTTTAGCATCATATGGAACTGCTATATCTTTTAACCCATCGTCTAATTCCTCATTTATACTATTAAGATCATCGTTAATATCTGAATATAAATCTATATACTCATCGATAAGTTTTTTTTGTTCATCCGTATAAGTATCTCTAACGGCCGCATCTTTTGAATCAGGGGCAACTTTCTTACTTTTATCCGCAACAATATTAACGTCTCCTTTAATATCTTTCGATGTCCATTTAATATCCGGTTTAAAAAACGCCATTAGAATGTACTCCTACGCGGCATAGATCCCCGCGAAATGTTTACTTTATTAGACGAATCCTTAGCTTTAACAAACCCCATACTTTGAGCTATTTTAGAAATCCTTTCGTCTGGTTTAGACTTAAAATTTGGAGCATTTCTAGATAACATCCGTCTAAATTTAAGTATATTGTCGTCTTGTACAGCTACATTTCGAGACTCTACTTTAGGAATCATAAAATCCAAAACGCTCGCAATATTAACAACGTTAGATCTAATTACAATATTCTCGTATTCAACAGTAAATCCACATAAAGCTAACATCATCGCATTCAACGAATGGTCATTATTTTTACCGTCGTATACAGGATTTCCAGTAGAGGATATTTTAGTTACACTAAATTGTCGCATTTGTCCTACTATCCCGGTATCCGTATCTTCACTTTCAGGTATAAAAACTTGACGACCTTCAACCGCTAACTGGGTATTAGATACCAAAAACGGTTTTGCGGGTTTATCCGTCATCAGGTTAGTTACTGGATCTTTAATTTGAATCTTCCCACCATAATCTATAGGTTTTATAATCTTATGTAAATTTGTACTAGGATTTTTCATTCCGTAACTTTTAATTAATTCTATTTGTGTGTTGTGTAGAACTATACCATTACCACAAAAACTTTGTGTAGACTCTACCGATATATCAACAAGACCTTTCATTTTACTTATTTTTTCAAATTTCCGTATTCCTACTAAAAAATAATGTTCTGTTTCAATAAAATTAGTTCTTTGAACTCCTCCATTTTGTATAAGCGATAGTCCGGTAAAAACCGAAAATTTACTTAATACCGAATCATTTCCTTGGATAGCCAACTTAGCTTGTTCCTTGTGTTTAACATTTCTTTTTTTAACATTATAAATACATCCCAAAATTCCATTATCAATTAATACTTGTCGTATCTGATATATCAGAGAAAAACTTGCAAGACTTATTTCATACCCATGTTTATTTATATGTCCATCACCATGAAATATACATCGTATAAGTAAACCTATATTCTTAGCTCTTTCCATAAATAAAGGATGTATAGCTTTATTTTGAGAATATTTTCCTCCCAATAATTCCATTAAAGTTGATACAATTTTACCATGAACAACTACTTGGATTATATCACTTTCGTATACGACTACCTGTCGACCAAACAAGTTTTTTAATGATAAAATAAGTTCGTCTATTTCATCAATATGATTTCCTACTTTTTGAGATATTTCAAAACTAGACGCATTACAATTTCCTTCAGAAAGATACCAACCGTATACTCGTTGAAAATCTGAAGAAAGTAAATCAATATATCTAGGAAATTTAATAAATTCAGGTTCTATAAAATATTTTTTATACTCATTATAAATCATTTTCTCGAATTTTGTAAATTCCTTTCTATCTCTTATTTTTTTTCTAATTCTACTGATAGTTGGTACGCTAGTTTTACAAATGTTAGCTAATTCTAATACACTATTGTAGTTATGATCTTTTACTATATATGAAGATTCTAACCATATACTCTCGGTATCACACTTTAACCCCGACAATTTTGGTAATAATAAAGAGAATAGGTCAATAATACACTTCTTGCCCTCTTCGAACGCATTTATATTTTTAGTTTTAGCAATAGCAACTAGATCTTTTACTTTATTTATTTCTGGACACTTTACCCATAGTAACTTAGACTCATCTATAATCTCTTTGTATTTTTGTTTGTTAGTTGTTCTATAAATTAAAAAAGGATGAGAATTGCTTATAACTGTAGGAACGCAACTCACAGGTTTAATAATATAAGATTGTTTTGCGTCTTCACGAATTATCTTATCTTTTACTAATCTATAGGAGCCGTCATAAGTTAATACCTGATCTCCAATATTTATATCTATTATTTTTTTCACTCCGCTTATAGTATTAATCGAAGTATCTGGACCTACACAATTACCGTAACCTTTATCAACATATATAAAATTACAAGGACAGTCTCTTAAATGCATATCTATAATCTTATTTACACCAGCTAGTTGAGTAAGTTCTTGTTTCTCTATAATAACATGTTTAAACAATCTATAGAAGCCAGTTTTTTTAGATTTTTCGATTATAACAATACATACACCGAAAGTCTCATTCCAATCAACACCCATTATATAAAGATTTTCCGGATTTCTCTTTAAATCTTTATAGTCGTAAGTTTTCATTATAGCGTCTAAATCTATATTTCTAAACACGCCCTCGGCAGCTTCACCAAACTCCGCCAAAATTTCATGCGTATACTGCTCCTTCGTCATTGTCATCAGAGCTAGTTTCTCTGACTCGCTATTCCACTTAGGACTTCTTTGCGAAGGTATATAATATTCTTTAATTCCTAACTCTTCAGAAGAATTACACCATAAATAAAACAGTCCACGTCTTCCGGAAGGAGTTGAAGCCGCCGTAATAGTTGTTATATTATTACCCATATAAATAGGCATAATAACTTCATTTATAACTTCATCTATACCGTGATCCATTTCGTCCACTATTATATGGTCGCCCTCTGCTCCTCTAATAGACGATCCCTTTCTAGACGAACGAAC
>Ga0307928_10003522_pt1 | contig 11925 bp, 17 predicted proteins | sample AceLakmetagen232_FD_201815 | JGI IMG/M metagenome (GOLD analysis project Ga0307928, IMG submission 201815) | Saline water microbial communities from Ace Lake, Antarctica - #232 | ecosystem: Environmental > Aquatic > Non-marine Saline and Alkaline > Saline | place: Antarctica: Ace Lake... | reverse complement strand
TTTTTCATCAGCAACCCATTGCCAATTATGTCCTCTAATCCTACAACTATCATTACTCATTATTTATATCCTCTCATATCTACTTTCATAATCAGAATAATTATCAAAACATTTTATATTAAAAGGATGAGTTAAAGAATTAGGAAATGGGAATAATCCAATAGGTTCTATCTCAATACCACATATCTTAACCCATACATGTCCATTATTACTATCCAATGTCTTCTCCCCCCTCACAATTATTACATCTATTGGTAAATATCTCTCTACTATCTCTTCAAAATCCCTAGAATAATACCTACAATTATAATCCTCAATATCATATCTTAAAGCATTAAGAGAACCTATATTAACCCAGATACATAATACTACAATAATAACTAATCCAACTCTACCCATTTTCATTTCTTTTTCCTTTTACCCTTTCCTTCTAACATAAACAGAAAATCATCACTTGGTGATTTCTCTATACTATGCTCAACTACATTCATATTTAATTCCTTTTTTAGATTATCTATATCATCAACTATTTGGTCTACCACATCCACCCCTACCTAATATTATTGGTTTATCATTTGTATTATCTTGTATTAATTCATGTAAGAAAACATCATTTTGGTTGCCACATGTTGGACATACCCAGTCAATATCTCCTATATATCTAATAGATTGCTCCCACTTCTTATCACACAAATTACAATATAGTATTGCTTTGTCCATTTACTATTCTCTCCTATGTTTTTCTACAAATTCTTTAATCTCATCAATAGCTTCTAATATGAGACTACTCTTTTTCCAGCCAAAGCGGAATGGCCGTTGGTCGTCTTCATATGCTTTAAGAACTAATATAGGATTACCTTTGTATTCTTCTTCCTCTACTATAACCATATTTCTTATACTCCTTCTATCTTTATAAATCTAATTAACTTAGATTGACATCTTGGACATACAATTTCTTCATAAGGAAACTGTCTTTTAGATGTTATCATAAACTCACTTCTACAATCTGTACAATAACATTCTAAATATCTTGCATACTTAGAGTTTCCTTTATCAGTTTCAACCACTTGTTCTGTTGGTTTTTCACTAGACAATTCTTCTTTACCCATACCTCTCCATTCTCTCCATGCTCTTTTAGCAAATCTTTATTATAGTAATAGGTATTGAACGCATCTGCTAACTTATCTACATCTATTGCTGCTCGTTGTACTGCTGCTACATCCATTTTCTCCCAATACAATTCTTTTGGTTGGACTACTATTCCTCTTGGTGATGGTTTTCCGTCTATTGTTAATTCTCTACTTGTTGTATAATCAGTTGAGATATAGGGTAATCCACATTTCATACCTTCAATAGCAACAATCCCAAAACCTTCGCCACCATGGGAATTAACATTTAAATCCCACATATTGTATGTGTTAGATACCTCTTTTCTTGGCATCCCAACCTGTCTAGGTTGTATCATCTTGTTCATTATACCATACAATTGGGCAAAATATTGTATTGGCCATCCAAATTGGTCATTCCAATCCATTTGCATATGTAGTAGAGCATCTGGTTTATCTTTAGCAAACTTGGCAAACGCCATCATAGTTCTAACTGGTTGCTTCCTTGGTTGGTTTCTATTGAAATTCCCTATAACAAACTTATCCTTAAGATTATCTGGTTTCTCTTTATTCTCAAAGTTGGCACTATCTATACTATGATAGATATATGGGACATCCATATTGAAATATTGTTTAAATAAATCTTTACCATACTTACCAAATGCAACACATTTATCTGCCATACTATATATATTCTTCCATTGTTGCATTGGTGGGTCACCATCTTCTGGGCAATAAGCAATCCATTTTGTATCTAGTGGATATTTCTCCTTAAATCGCTGAATGTGCCCATCTAGCTCCATTATTAAAGCATCTCTAGATACCATCTTTTTAGATGGAAAGTCTATCATTTTGATATTAGCCATATTAGGATATAGTACATTTGGGACATGTTGTATCATTTGTATATCATTCAGTGTGAATAATATATCTGGTTGTAGTTGCTTCATTAATCTTGGTAACGATTTAGTACCAAAGTCCCACTTATCTTTACCTCGTGGTAAATTAGGATGCTGAGTTATCTCTCTTATCTCACCTTCCATATCCAACTTTACTCTCTGTTGATTAACAGATTGTAATCCTAATACATGTACATCATATTCTTTAGCAAGAGACCAAGCTATGGTAGATAAATTATTGGCGAACCCAGTAGGACCCTCGATGGAATCTCCCAGAATTAGTATCTTCTCTCCGCTCATTTAAGCACCAGTGCAATTAATACAATTAATGTAGTAATTATGAATGTTCCTGTGAATATCTTCTGGCTTGATAGTTGTCCCTCAAGTAACTCAATCTTCTTATCCATCCATCTAACAGACTTACTGATATCACGTCTACCAATTACACTATCATTTAGATACTTAAATGGTTTAGCTAGATTGATAATAGATTGTTGTATCTTCTCTAATTGGTATACAATCGCTTTCTCTTTATCATCCGTCTTAAGTCTCTTACTCATATATCAGCCACCTCTTTAAAATATTCCACATACTTAGAAATTAATGTTTCCCAACCTAAATGTGTTGGGTCAGGTACTTTCTCCAAGTCCTCATTCCGTAATGAATTTAGCACATCCTCGGCAAATTCATCAGGTTGTTCTCTACCAACAATAACACCTTCTTGTTCACCTATGTAACTATAGTGCGGACAATCCTTAACAATCAACTTAACTCTAGCTCCATACATATCAGCAGCAGAACCACTTTGAGAGCCGATTTGACTCTTATCCATATTATTCCAAGCAAACATTAAGTCACAGCACTGCATTTTCTCATTAAGTATTTCCTCATCAGCAATGAAGTCAGTATCTATCCTAAAGTTATTCTCCTTACCAGATGCTTTAACTACATCCATTATCTCTTTAAGTCGTCCCATATCACCACCTTTCCAGAATGGTGTCATTAGATATAGAAATTCATCATCCTTTAATCCTTTTAGAATATTAGATACAGTAAGTGGTAGTATCTTACCAGTCCCACATATGAAACCCATAGTACCAACAATCTTCTTATCTTGTGGTAGATTGTATTTCTTCCTTAACTTTTTCTTATCTTTCTCTTTATACACCAAAGCAGGATGTGGTATAACTGTGTAACTCCAAGGTTTCTCCTTTACTTGATTCTCTGCATGCAACACTACTCCATCTAACATTGGATAGAATTGTTGTAACATACCCATATGATGAGACGTTACTACTACTGGCTCTACATATTCATTTAGAATTTGATTCAATTGTTGTGGAGGAAGACAACCTGGTTCATACTGGATAGATATAACATCTGGTTTACCATTCTTATATTTCTCCACAAATATCTTCGCACTTACATCCTTTACTTCATTTAAATATCTACATAACCGTTGGGAGTAAGTGTTTATGCCCCCCCTAGCTCCCATCTCTGGATTCATTATTCCAACTATCATCGCTCACTCAATCCATATTTCTCATTACAAAAACTACATATAACATAATTCCCATTCTCTATTGACAACTGTTCACCTCGACTAATGGGTGCTTTTCTAATCTTCTTTAAAGTTTCTAGTACCTTATCTCTTCTTAGATATCTATCAGTTGACCACTTAAAGAATAGACTATCTACATTACAAATTCTGCATATATGATTTACCATTTAATCACTCCTTTCCAAATCTCTCGTTGATAACCAAATTTATTAATCCCCATTCACATTTACCAATTTCTACATATTTATTATCTTTGCAATATTGTTTTATGTCTTCTATTAGTGTTTGTCTCAAAGTTTCTATATCTTCCTCTAGGTAGAAGTAATCCTTGGGAGTCCACACTCTCCTACCACTATGTCCATCATTTAGAAATAACTTATACATGCTCCTTTTGTGTTTTGCCAGACTCCAATCATCACTCATACCCAAACCTCTTATTGATAATCTCAAATATAATTATGTCACCTAATTCATGTTTCTCTTGTATATCATCTTTATGTCCTTTCCACACCTCAAAATGTTCATCAATATATTTCTCTATATCTTCTATCAACTTCTCACGAAGAGTTTCTATATCGCGCAGTTCATAAATAAAATATTCGCCAACTGGATATTCTTTATCTTCATCTGTGAGATATTGTGTTTTCTTTTTTATATTACTTTTCAAACTCCAATCATCATGTTTAGACATTATATCTACTCTCTGTATATTATAGTCTATCTATAAAACCCTCATCCTCTAATAGTTGTATTGCTCTGATTATAAATCTAACTTTATTTGTCCGACAATGAAGCTTAATATCTAATTTCGACCAATTCCATTCTTTATTATCACTCATTTCTCATTCTTCCTAAACACCACTTTAATACTCTCCATACCCATCTTCTCAAAATCTTTAATAGATGCCAATAACCTCTCCTCATAAGAACTATACTTCTGTACCTTTGTATGTATCCTTCCCTTTTCGTCTCTCCATACCATCGCTGGTATTCTGGACGGTGGTACATATATCTTCGGTTGATATTCTGGGAATAGTATTTTAGCAAACGCCACTTTACCATCGGGTGGCTCAAATACTAAACATAGATATGGATCTTCTGGTACTATTGCACTCAAGTCTTGAGATCTGTCTGGAAAGACGAACTTACCAGATGGAATTATAGACATTAATTTCTTCTCTATCTTACCATCTACTCCGGATGGTTGATCTACCCATCCAAATCTAATAGAACGGATATCCGTAAATCTCTCATCCTGCATTTCTTGTATCTCATCTAACAACTTATCGTCCGCAGTTCCAAACTCACCTTTTCTCTTTATAGCCTCATCTGCATCTAATTTTAACGCCTTACTAACCATTTTAACTTACCTCCTTATACATTTTCATTTTCATAATCTACTCCTATGTATTCTAATACTTCTTTTAATCCTAATTTATTTATACAATAATCCCATAACTTTGGGTGGGTTCTCTTTAAACATTGAAATCTATTTGGTTCACTTTCAAGGTGGACCCCAAACATACAAAATATACAACCTGTATTATCAACTCCCTTATCATATATTGAGGAATAGTCTAAATTATATTTCTTTATATAATCCCATATATCCTTTTGTAACCAGAATGATAGTGGCCAACTATGAATATTTGCCCCATCTATGACATTACATCCACGTTTAAGGTATAAGGCTCTCCTATTAGAACTATCTTCTGCCATTATGCCTATGTATGGTTTTGAATTATTAATCTTATTATATTCCTTGAATGGTTTTTTCTTCATTTCATAACAACATTGTTCAGATATTTTAAATGGTGCGTCAATAAGATACTTCCATTTCTTTGGTAGGAGAAATTTACTTGAATATGAACCATCCTTCTTAATGCCTGTTAGATAAAATCTTCTTGTTGCCTTATTACTCTCTCTTGGGTTTCTCAATTGTCGCAACTGATATGCTACTCTCTTGGACACAATAGGGAACCCATATTTATCTATTACTTGTCTAAAGTTCATTTTAGGTTTTAACCAAGTAACACTTTTAGTTTTCTTAACAAACTCACGAATTTCAGGATATTCCAATCCAGTATCAACAAACACAGCAGGAATATCAGGATATATACTCCTTACTAGATGTAATAATACTGTACTATCTTTACCACCAGAGAATGCTACATATACTCCACCATCCATCTCATTGTAGAATTCTCTAATTCTTCTTTTAGACATTTCTATCTTAGAAGAAAGTGGTAATAATTGCTTCTGGAGCAAATCTCCTCTATTCATTATATCTCCTTATACATTCTTTCTCTCATTATTATATCCAAATCTAATCCATATAACTTCATAATCCATTCTTTACATTTCTCTCTGTGTTTCGATATATCCTGCCCAGTATAACAATGTTCATGTGTAATACGGGGTATAGGGATAACTAACACATCATTGATGTGATGATAATTAACTTCAATTTCCTTTGGAAATGGGTTAAGAAATAATTCTTGAAAAATAGTAAATCCTTTTCTTCTCCTACTTGACTTTTTCCTATTGGATAGTTTTCCCTTCTTAGTATTTCCATATGTTTTATTAGCTCGTTTTCTAATCGTTTTTCCTTTCTCGGAATGAGAATATTCTTTATCATATGTTTGTTTTGCCTCTTTATTATCCCTATACCATGCTTTATTTCTCTCATCTAATTCATCTTTGTTATCTAAGTAATATTGTTTCCTCTTCCTTTTAATGCAATTATCACATATAATTTTCCTATTACTTAGCATTATATCCCCACAACAATGACATGTTCTTGCTACTATTATCTCTCTATTCTCTATATAGGATAACTTTATGCAATCCTTACACCAAGAGCAATACCCATCTTTATTTGATTTCTTCTTACAGAATTCTATAATTTGCTTTTCAATTTTACACTGGGTACAAATCTTAGTTTTCATATTCAATTCCTAATATATCTTTAACATATGGGGTTAGTATTATATTCTCAAATTCTTTAGGTTTTAAATCAAACATACCACCAAGTTTCCCCCACAGATTACTTCTTAAATAATTTTCCCAATCCAAAGAATACATACCAGGGAGTTCTTCATCTATTGGAAACGCCATAAATACCTTTCTTCTTCTCCTAACTCTAACACCATCATATTCCTCCGTAATAATTGGAATGAGATTAAACTTTTCACCAATTTTAATTTTGAACCCATAGTCTTCACCAGCACGTAAGAGTGATTTGATATGAAAAGGTATTCCTACTCTATTACCATCCTTACCTATCTTACCATACTTCTTTATAGATTTTGTAAGTGGTTTAATAATAGCTAACTCACTAGATGGTATATCTTTTAGATTACATACCATCTCTCTAAGTTTATTGAATATTTCATCTTCATCCATATTGGCTAATTTCATTGTAATTAATTTAATTTCTATGTTAGCCAACGGCTCAGAAGTTTCCGAACGGATGAAATTGCAACCAGTAACTTCCCATGTGGATTCATTATCAATTGAACCATCTTCAGGGATTAATACGTTCCTTGCTGCACTATGTATGTATGCTTGCTTATAAAATCCTTTATAATCTAGTAAAGGTATTATAGAATAATTATTACTTACACAATAATATTTGATTGTATCATTAAGTATAGTTACAATTCTTTTAATTTCCTCCTTTGGAGCACAGAAGTATGCACTGTCCGTATGTGCGTAAATCCATGGGTGTCCTAACACATCTAACTTATCTTTAACTATATCTATAATTCCTCGTGCTGTAGCTGTAATAGAATCAGCAACCTCTACATCCTTCATTCGAGAGTTTTCCCATCCAAATACTCCATGTGAAAATGCAGCAATTGTAGTCTTTAAGGAGAAATCTATAAATTTATATACTTGCCATTCTGGTGTTCCTTTCTCACACTCTATTAATTTCTTTTTAACATCATTTCTATCATTAAGTAATCTCTTAAGTTCCTCTATAAATGTGGAATAACCATTATTAAATTTAACATTATTAGGTGCAGTGTATACTCCGTTTGGGTCTTTGGTCTCTGGTGATGCATTAATTGCAATAACTGCTGATGGGTATGCTGAATTAATATCTGTTGCTACTACCTTCTTATACACTCCTGGTCTAGCTACTGGCTCCGCTGCCTTGTAACTATATTCACCAGATTTCTTTTTAATTTTCTTCCAAGGAGGTCTTGAAGGTAATACAATACCATCCTTGTGGTATGCTCTTAATAGAGCGATATCATTAACCACAGCAGTTAGCTCCATTTCAGGTATCTGGCTTTGTAATGACCATGCTAGAATAACATGACAAGGTATTGCACCAAGATAGTTATCTATTACCTCTGGCACAATCGTATCAATTGAGTTATATATCAGCAATTCTTCTTCATCCAAATCCTTCATATACTTAGTAGATATAGGATATTTCCCACACCCACATAATCTATAACCAGCATTATCCAAAGACCATCTACCTGGTATTTCTCTGCCATACATTTTTTTAGCAAGTGGTATTAAATCAAGTGGTGTCATAAAGAAGTATAATCTATTATCTAACTCTCTACTACCCTTTTTAAGCACACCATCCTCATATTTTAAGAAATCATATTCTACTAAAGCATCTAATATGTTAGTGGCTATATTCACACTAAACCTATTGTAATCAACGGATAACTTCTTAATATACTCTGGTTTAGATAATGTATAACCCATTCTCATAGGTTCTAGTGCTATCTCAAATGGTGCTAAATCACCTTGTAGTTTCTTTATATCGAATTCTACATTCCAGTTAGCAACAATATCATATTCTATCAACTTTGTATACGCATCTAGTATGAGAGAGTATCTATTAGGTTCTTGGTATTTAGAACAATGGTATAGATATCCATCATATCCATTAATACTAAATGATATCATATTGTTATTAGCAGGGAAGTTAGTTTCTACATCATAGATACATACCTTTGGTTCTATATGCTCAGTTGGTTTAAAGAAATCATATGTATCACACAAGAATCTTCTGACAAATAGTATATCAGCCTCATAAGGTATATTACTACCTATCCTTTCCCTTAACTTCCTTAAGTCAGCTACTACCTTTGGTTGTGTCTTGAGAATCACTTTAGTAACTCTCTCACCTATATATGTCTTGTATTCTCCTTTATCATTCTCAAAGTATGTATAAGGTAGGAATCCTTCAACCTTAAATATCTTCTTACCACAAGTTCTACCTCTACCTACCAGATATATCTTTGGTGATTCCCAATCCTCCTTATATTCATATGTGCCATTAAAAACCATGAATGTCTTTTCTAAAATATTTTTGAGCAAATCCTTATCAAAATCCTTATTGTAATACATGGAATTATCATTTTTATATACCAAAGAATCATAATCATAGAGTTTTTGCAATAACTTTGGAAGAGATTCTAATTTTATTTATCATCACCTACCATAATGTTAATATTATTTATTTTTGATTTTACAATATTTAGTTTCTTTAACCATTCTCTAATAGTATTCGAGCATAAATTAAATTCTCTAGAGATTTCTAGAATGGATTTATTATTTGTGATATATTGTTCTATCAACCAATCTTTATTCCTATATGTAGAATTGATTTTATCAAGTCTAGAAATTCTAAATTTGATTATATCAAACTCTTTATCACTAATCCATTTATATCCGTAAATATTCCTAATCTCTTTGGGGCATGTACCAATATAACTAAAGAAATCTATGATAGAATATACGGATATAGAAATAGTATTTCTTTTATTATGATGACACTTAAATCCTAACATTTCTAATTCTCTTATTAGATGTCTCACATGAGATTTTAAAAAACTCATACTTGCTAGTGTAAGTGAGAATGATTTCTTATTTCTCGCTAATGAACCATCCCCTATATACCATTGTCTTAACATAAGAGGAGTAATTTTTAAGTCACAAGGAACAATTTTTCTTTTCATATCATGATTGTTACATATGGGGCACTTCCTCTTATTCTTCCAATTATCCATATTAACTGTTTTACTATGAAATATAATTTCACAGTATGGACAGTATTTGAATTCTTTTAGATACCATCTGTGATGGAGGTTTTTAAGTTCTACATAACGTCTGGATGTATAATGATACATATTAAATATATTATTATTACACTTTACTTTAACTGCACAATTCTTACCTGATTGGTTAATACCAAAATTGGATAGAGTTTTGCTAATCCATGAAATGTATTCATTATATTTACTACCATGATGGTATGTTCCTGAAAGTTTATGATTCAACAAACAACCATCACCAAGTAACTCCCCTTCTATAATCTCTAAAAGTTCTGTTGATAATATAATATGATTACTATATGATGATTTAGTTTTGATAAGAGAATTAAAATATTCTAATCGATGTCTAATGAAAGTACTACTAACATTGAACATTCCTGCAATTTCTCTTATAGTATAATTATTACCGAGATATAGTGATAGTAATAATTCAGGTTCAATATATGGTAGATTAGGGTAGATGGTATACACTTTGTGTTGTTTAAGTGTTCTTGTACAATCAAAACAGATTCTACTGTATCCATTCTTTTGTAATAATCTCACATTACCACACATATCACAACATGCGAAGATTAATTTATTTGAATGTTTTGATAAATCTTGGGAGTTATACCCTAATATCTCTTTATTTATATTCTCTAATATCATATATTTACCAATTTATCTATCTCAAGTAGATTAGGTAGTGCCTCTATTATCATATTCCTTTAATCTCTTATTTGCTATTTCTACATATTCCTTACTAATCTCAAATAGAATATACTTTCTATCTAATAACTTACAAGCAATACTTGTTGTTCCACTACCACCAAACGGATCTACTACTAAATCTCCTTCTCTACTTCCCATTGTTATTAGATACGACATTAACTTAATAGGCTTCACCGTGGGGTGTTGGTTTTTTACTGGTGTTGTCCTTTGTTTATATGGAACATTCCTAACATCCTGTCCATCATCTCTACCTTTAATAGGTTCTGCTTCTATATCTTCTAATCCTTTATTCTTCTCACTCTTACTTGCCTTTGGTGTTATTAAGAATGGTAATCTAAAGAACTTACTATGTTCGCCTAATACTTCATCTGATACTAATAGATTAGCAGGGAACCTTCCTTTATCATTTGCCTTGAACCCACCTGAACCATCCCCACCAGATACAGTATCCTTCTCAAAGAATGATGCTGTTCTCTTACCTGCTATTGGAGTATATCCACTCTTGTATGGTATTCTACAATCATCTAACCAAGTCACTCCTTTCTTATTAGATATCGCCTGTTCGGTATAATTCTTTTCACTCAAAGGTTTCATTGCTACTATAATAACTTCAACTGCTGGTTTAGGTTGAAATCCAGCATAACTACCCTCTAATGCTTTGGCTTCTGGTGTCACTAGTTTGTTATATACTCCTTTTTGTCCACATATAACTTGACTTTTTCTTTGTTCTATTTTATTACTTCGTTTAGCAAAGTCTTCTCTAATATATTCTTCTCCCTTTTTACCAGCTTTCTTATCTATTGCCTTACCTATATTATGTGCTTTAGGGAATCCTGTAGCAAAAGTCCAATATATAGAAGTGAAATCAGTTCTAAATCCAGCATCAGATAGATTACTTATCATTTTAGATAAACAATCTTGTCTTGGAATACACATAACAAATGTAAATGCTCCTGGCTTTAATACTCTTAAACACTCTTTCCATATATCTATAGAAGGTAATGCTTTATCCCAATCCCTTGACATAAATTTCATTCCATATGGAGGGTCAGTTGTTATAAGGTCAACACTATTATCATTAAGTCCTAACATCCCATCAAGACAATCTATATTATATATCCTATTCAGTTCTATTGTCATAGATACAACCAACCAAAAGCTACCATACTTAGCACAAATCCAATTCCATACACAAACCAATGGTAATACATATAATCTTTTAGAGGTAATCTTTGTATGAATATCATTTCATATGGAGCATATATTAGATTGATACTACCTAATGTACCAATAGCAATACATAACCATGGTATAGGAAATAGTATGACGGATATAAGCATTAACACTATACCACTACCTAAACCACCAGCTAGATAGAAACTATTCTTATCTGTTAATGTACCTTCTATTACCGTACATCTCATACTAGGTATTCCATTATGCCACCATACCTTGATGCGTGCTTTGCACCCTTGTCTCTCGGCATCTAGCTTATGAAAGAGTTCATGGAGAATGAAGGCTGGAACCCACAATATTAGAAATGCTAATGTACCATATAATAT
>Ga0307928_10003521_pt1 | contig 11932 bp, 10 predicted proteins | sample AceLakmetagen232_FD_201815 | JGI IMG/M metagenome (GOLD analysis project Ga0307928, IMG submission 201815) | Saline water microbial communities from Ace Lake, Antarctica - #232 | ecosystem: Environmental > Aquatic > Non-marine Saline and Alkaline > Saline | place: Antarctica: Ace Lake... | reverse complement strand
AATAGTCAGTTTGATATTTACGCGGTGCAGATAGAGTATTATAAATTTGAAGATTATGAAATTATGATACCAAAGTTGTATGGAGGAGAAGTAAAGAAAAATATTGGCTCTGGATCAATATCAAATCGTCAAGTAAGAGGGGAAAATGGAACGATCGAATATTTCAAGCAAAATTTAGATCAAGATGAATTAAAGATATTTCTACAAATTCATGAATTTTGTAAATTACATGGGGCAAAAATAAATTATGGGACAGGTAATTATGCTTCATTTAGTCCTGTATTTAGGAATATTGATGGCAGGTCTTTATTCACAATTTCAGCAGATAAAGAAAGAAGGATGTCTATCAACTTTGAATGGATTAGCGATGATGCTGCTCAAAAAATACACAAAGAATTATCTAAAATAGGATTTTCTTTTCCAAAGGACTATTTGAATATAAAGCCAAGTATTTTGTTTAATGATTGGAAAGATATTGTTAATGAATTTTTGGAAGTTATTGATTCTGTGTTAAAAAGTGTTAAATAAAACATTGTATCAAAATCAATAGTCAAAAATTAATTAAGGGCAAAATTAATGGGTAAATATAGAATTCTTGTTGATAGCTCTACGAAATCTAAAGAAGGGAAATATATGGTCGGTCCTTCTACGGCAGCATGGTTGACTTATTTGAATAAAAGAATTTTGTGTTACGGGCTTATATATTTTGATTACAATGGGCCCAATAAAGCATTTTATGAAGGGATTATAGCTGCATTAGTTCAACTAGACAGAGATCATTTTAATCCAGCGGGCGTGGATGAAATAGAAGTATTCGGAGATTGTACACCAGTGATAGATCAGATAAATAATAAAAGGAGAGTCAAAAAAATGAAAAGACATCTTGATTATGTTAAAAAATTTATCAACCAGCACCCTAATGTTCAATTTAAATTTAGTTATTTAAATGAGGATAATAAACATTATAAAAAAGTAGACAAAATGACAAAAGAAGGGTCGTTGTGTATTAATAAAATCATAGACAAAAATTAATTGAAAAAGATTTATGAAAATAACTTCAAGTATTAAAAAAATAATAGAACAAAATCCATTAGCTTTTGCGACAATGGTTAATAAAAAGCCTTATGTTATTGGCGTTGCTTCATGTAAGATTGTTAAAGGCGATAAGGTTTTGGTTACGAATAACTTTATGAAAACCACAATCAGAAATATCTCAAAAAATAATAATGTTGCTTTGGTTGTTTGGAATAAAGAGGGGGAAGGATACCAATTTTTAGGAAAGGCAAAATATTATAAAGAAGGCAAATGGCTAAATTATGTAAAAGATTTAAAAGAGAACAAAGGACTACCTGCAAAAGGGGCAATAGTTATAAAAGTTGAAAAAATTATAAAATCTAAATAAAAGGTTAAAAATTAATTGAGGAATAAAATTTAGGTCAAAAATTAATCCTTCGGCAAGCTCAGGACAAGTTGAAAAATAATTTAATTATAAAAATATGTCAAGAAAAACATGGCCAGATGTACTACAAGATATTTTAAAAGAAGTAGGTATTGCTTATGTACTTTTTCTACTAATCTTTTTATGGACAAACAAAGTTCTTTTTTGGAAGTTATTATTATGGGGGGCAGCCTTTTTAGTTGTTCTGATTGTAGTCATGTTGTTGATTAAAAGAGTTAAAACTCATAAACAAAGCAAATGGCGAACTGACAGAGAGTTATTGGGCTGGTTAAGGGAATTAAAGCCTTGGGAATTTGAGCGTTATATTGCTGAATTATTTACAAAATTGGGATATAAAACTACTGTCACTGGTGGTGCTTATGATAAAGGCATAGATGTTGTGGCAGAAAGGGATGGTTTGAAGCATTATATTCAATGTAAAAAATATATTACTTCTACGGTAGGTCCTAATGAACTCAGGGATTTTTACGGAGCAATTGCTGATCATTTAGCTCAAGCCAAGGGCTATTTTATTACCACTAATAAATTTACTTTAGAAGCTGAAAGATTTGCAGAAGATAAGCCAATTGAGTTAATTGATGGCAACCAACTTATTAAATATATTCGCCTCGCAGAAGAATCCAACCAAAACGTCAAAAATTAATTGAGAAAAAATCGATAAACTTTTAACCATAGAAGAGACTGCGGAAATTTTAAGAGTAAGTCCTCGTACAATAATCCGGTATATTGAAGCTGGCAAACTTAAAGCTTCAAAGATCGGATAATGAGAATTAAACAAAGCGACGCAGATGAGTTCTTAAAAAAATTTAGATATTAAAAAAGAAATATAAATAACATGGCAAAAAAAGAATTTACAAAATCAGAAAATATTAAAACAGCTTCTTTCGTTAAAGAGGTTGCTAAGTATTTTATGAACTTTTTGGAATCCGATTTTAAAAAACGAAGAATCCCAAAAAGAAACGCTATTCAAAAAACTCAAAAAGGATTGAAAGTTGGTATTGATCTTGAAAAATATCCAAAACTTAAAAAAACATTGTTCACATTTCTAAATAGTGGTTTCAGAAAAGAAAGTTTACAAATTAAAAAAGGTGAATATGTAAATAATGTTCCTAAAAATCTTTTTAATTTGATTGAAGCAAGAATTAAAAAATTTTCCAAAAAAGACCTTGATAAAGTTTTCAACGAAATTGAAAACTTGGCTGAAGAAAGAAAAGTTTTGTATGTAAAAGAGTATGATAAATTTTTAGAAGAAACTAAAGAAGAAACAAAAAATATTTTTTCAAGAAACTTAATTATTCCATTATTGGATGATCTCGATAAACCACTCGAGAATTTAGATATAGCTGACGAAAACAGTAAATTCCAATTAGAAACAGATATCACAGATTCCGTTTTTGCCATATTTGAAAATAAATACACAGAAGCATTCCAACACTTTTTCCAAGGCAAAAAAGGTTTTAATTTAAAAAAGGATTTGCAGGAGATTATTGAATTAACCGAGATAAAAAATAATCTCATCAAATTTTTTGAAAACTTTGTTATCGGCGATGCTTTTTTTGATATTTATCAATTGTACAGAAATGATAAATTGATAGATAAAACAGAGATATATTTATATTTCTACGAACTTTCTTTAGAAAATGAAAATTTCCCTGTCTTCTATATACCGATAAGAATTGATAGGGAAGAGGATAGATTTATTTTTCAATTTGAAAAGCGTGTTTTTGTAAATACAAAAGCTATTGATTTTGTAGTGCAAGAATTTAATTTGCAGACAGAAAAGAAATCAACTTTAGCGGGAGAATTTGACAGGATTTTATATATAAATGGAGAAGATGATTTTTCTTCCGTTTTGAAAAATTATATCCGAAAAATAGAAAACTTTTTTGAATTAAATAAAAATATAGATTATCAAAATTCAGAATTTCAAAAAGGAATGAATCTTATAACTTCTTTTTCTAATAAAAGTTATCTATTTTTATTTGATAAATCAGATGAGGCACTTATTAACGATTACGAAGAAATATTGAATGATGACGGAGATATTCTTGAAAATTTTTCTTCTTTATTAAACGGATTCATTGAAGAAAACCCAAAAGCTTTTATGGAAGAAGTTGAAGATGAGTGGTATGAAAAAGATATTTCTCAGAAACTTATTTTTGAAAGTCCGATTCCTCTTAATGATGAGCAAAAGCAAGTTTTAATAGCATTACAAAAGCCAGACTGCAATTTTATGATATTGGAGGGACCCCCTGGAACGGGGAAAAGTCATACAATTACAGCGATTATTTGCAAGGCGTTGTTGGAAGAAAAATCTGTGCTTGTTTTGTCTGACAAAAAAGAAGCCCTTGATGTTGTTGAAGATAAAATTTCTAACACTTTAAACAAAATAAGGCACGAGGATGATTTTCAAAATCCTATTTTAAGACTTGGAAAAACAGGAAACAAATTTTATAAAATTGTTCAAGGTCAAACTATTCAAAAGATTAAAGAGCATTACAGTGTCTATAAACACAAAAGAGGTGAATATGACGAATTTAGAAAAAATTCACTTCGCAAGTTAGAAAAAAATATAAAAGAAAATATCGATTATTTTGAGGGTATAGATATTAAGGATATTGAATCTTATTTTAAAAATCTTGATAAATTTTCAACTATTGACTGGCTCAACTCTCTCGAGGAATACAGTATAGACTTATTGAGAATTAAAAAAGGAATAGAAAAACTCAGTGAATATAATGATGATTTGAAAATTGATAGGAATTTATTGAATGATACAAATTATAAGCTTTTGAATGAATATAAAAATTCTTTGGATGTTTTGAATGAATCAAAGGTAAATTTTGAAGAAAAAAATAAAAATGTTGATACAAATATATTGATTGGAGAATTTAATAAACACACCCCATATAATGAAAATATACTTCGCTCTTTAAACTCTATAAAAACAATATTATCTGAACTAAATAATTTATATAAAGATAAGCCTGTAATATTGAGTTTATTTAAACCAGCAAAAGAATTAGGCATTGGTGTTTTAATATGGCGTTCAGAAATCATAAACACTTCCATTAGTTTATTTTCTGAATCAAAGAAATTTTTGGGAGAAAAATTTGATAATTATGATATTTTTTCTAATTTTGAAATTCCAAAAGGTGTAAGTCCGAAAGAAGCAATAAATGAATTAAGAAAATATGTTGATGATTTGGATACAATTAAATTACCGATCATAGGTTTTTTGTTTAAAAATAAAGAAGTTGAAAAAACTACTCGAAATTTGAAAAAAACTTTTAGTTATTTCGGAATAGAAAATCCTCAAAATTACATTAAAGATATACAGCAAGTTTCTGATTTATTTGATTTTATTTATGAAAAGATACCAAATGAATACAAAGAAATAGAAGAAAAAGATACTTCCATATATTCAATTTTTAGAATTTTGATAGATTTGTTGAATAACGATAACGATGAGTATTCGTCTGACTATCAAAAAATTAAAAAACTACAAAAGAAAATCATAACTGAAAAAGAATTTATTGAAACATCAGAATCATCACTTGTAGACATTAATGATTTAGAATATGAAATTCAGCAAGTGATTTGGAATATAGAAGTATTTAAGCAAATAAACAACATTAATAGTATTATTCATAAATTATCGAACATAATCCCAAGCGATATAAAAATCGATAACGATGAAAATTGTGGCATATTTTTTACAAATGACATAAAAAAATCTTTAAGTAAACTCATAAAGACAATTGAGAAATTACGCTCGCTGAAAGATAATATTGATTTTATTTTGGATATAAAAGAAAAATATTCTGATTTTGCAGAAAAAATAAATTTAGATATATCAACTAAAAGTATAAATAAAACATCAAGTATTCTATCTGATTACACAAACGAAGAAATTGAAGGGTATTCAAAACATAAAATTCTACAATCAAAACTAGAGAAACAATTTAATTCTCAACCAGAAGACAGGTTTTTAAATTTAATAAATGGAATTCAGGATTTGACCACTTTACGAATGACTTATTTCTTAGATAAAAGCATTATTGAATATACGCAAAATTGTGCTAATGAAGTTGGAACATTAAAAAATATCGTACGAAAAAAACAAAAATTTCCTAAAGATTTATTTCAAAATTTAAAAAAAGCTTTTCCTTGTATTTTGGCTGGCATTAGAGATTATGCAGAATTTATTCCATTGGAAAAAAACTTATTTGATCTAATTATCATTGACGAGGCTTCGCAGGTTAGTATTGCACAGGCATTGCCTGCGCTTGTGCGAGGAAAGCAAATAATTATATTAGGAGATGATAAGCAGTTTTCAAATGTAAAAGCAAATAATGCAAGCAAGGTTACTAATCAAGAATTAAGGAAAAAAGTACAGGACACTTTTCTAGAAGAAAGACTTAATGGATTAGATAAAAATGGTTGGCTTACAAAAGTAAAAGAAAATTTTGATATTAAAAATTCCATTCTTAAATTCTCAAGATTTATTAGAAATTATGAGTGCCAACTTAAAAAACATTTCCGATGTTATCCAGAAATTATTTCTTATTCTGATAAGTATTTTTATGATAATACTCTTCAATGCATGAAGATTAGAGGAAAACAAATTGAAGATGTGATTAAGATTGAAGTTATAGACCATGATGGAAAATTTGATGAAAATAAAAATACAAATGAACTTGAAATTAAACATATCATTAAAAAATTAAAAGAATTCAAAGAAAAAGAAAACGAGCAAAGTATTGGCATTATTACTCCACACAGAGAACAAGTAACGCTTCTTTTTGATAAAATTAACGAATTACCAGAAAGAGACTGGCTTTTTGGAAAGTGTAAATTGAAAATAATGACTTTTGATACCTGTCAAGGAGAAGAAAGGGATTATATTTTCTATTCAATGGTCGCAACAAAGGAGAAAGATCGATTGAATTGGATTTTCTTGAAAGACTTTTCTTCAATTAGCGATGAGATAGATGGGACTATTAAATCTCAAAGAATGAATGTCGGATTCAGTCGTGCCAAAGAATGTATCCATTTTGTCTTGAGTAAGCCAATAGAGGAATTTCAAGGAGAAATAAGAAATGCAATGTTGCATTATCAAAACGAACTAAAAATTGGTAAAAAACGAATAGTTAAAAAACTTGATTCAAAAATGGAATATAAGATTGATGAAATTTTTCATAACACAAAATTTTACAAAGAAAATAAAGAAAAAATTGAATTTATTCCACAGTTTGAACTTGGGAAATATTTAAAGCAATTGAACAAAGATTACAATCATCCAAATTATAAAGTTGATTTTTTGTTAATTTTTAATGGATTAAAAATTGTCATAGAATACGATGGATTTAAAGAGCATTTTGTTGATAGAGAAGAAGTGGATGAATCTAACTATAAATATTACATGAAAGACGATGATATTTATAGGCAAAAAGTTTTGGAAGGGTACGGTTACAAGTTTTTACGAATAAACCGCTTTAATATCGGAGATGATCCAATAGAAACATTAGACAATAGATTACAAAATCTGGTAAAAAAAAACTTCAGAATCAGGTAATACTTGAAAAATTATACAGTCAGATTGATAGACTAAAAGTGGGAAATGAAAGAGCTTGTGATCAATGTGGGAAAATTTTTGAATCCAAATATTTTCCATATAAATCAATAAATTTATGTTTATGGTGTTACGAAAAAAAACATAATATAATACTACACACTCTTAGAAAAAAAATAAGATTTGGAGAAATTAGAATCAATCGCTGTCCTTCTTGCCAATGTGAATCAATAGTATTTGATAAAAATGGAAATACGGTATGTAAAAATTGTAATGAATTGATAAAAAAAGCAGATAAAAATTTTCTCGTAAAAGGTAATAAAATAATCACAAAACCAAAACTTAGACCACAAGAATGTCCAAAATGCAAATCTAAGAGAATAAGAAAAGCTTCGTTAAGTTACAATAAACACAATAAATATTATTGTAAAAATTGTAATAACATTTGGGATTTTGATATAGAAGAAGAAAATTTTGATCATGAAAATAAATGCCCTGCATGTGGTTCTGAAAATTATGAGAAAAAAGGATTTAGAAATGAAAAGCAAAGATATATATGCAAAGATTGTGGGAGAAATTGGACATTTAACGGAATTGTTAAAAATCTTGTTGTTAGAAAACCAAAAACGAAAGATGTTTTTCAAAGAGAAAATACCCTGGAAGAAATAATTGCTTATCTAAAAAATCAAGAAACAAGTAATATGCCATTAAAGTTTTGGTATCGTGATGATACTAAGCCAAGAGAAGCGTACGATTATTTTATAGATGAAAAATATGTTCAAGTTAGAGCTGATAGGGGATATTATATTAAATTTTTGATTGATAGGATTAGAAAAATTTAATTGTGTACCTCGCTCCGCAATAAAAGAATATAAAAAATCAAACATTAAATTGAATAAAAATATAATTAAGAACTATAATGAGTTTAAGTTTGATGAAGTAGATAATCGATCTCAAGATCTTAGCAAGTTAATAGTAAAAATTTGGAGCTTTCGTAAATAAAAAATGATCTATGAAGAACAAGTATGGGATTCCGGAAGAGGATCTGGAAGAAATTAGAAAGAGAGATAAAGATTGTGTCTATTGTCATAAGATTATGACTAGAGCTGGTTCTGGTGGATTTCGAGGAGATTGGGCCACGATTGAGCATTTAAATCACTTACCACCTTGGAATAATTCCTCTACGGTTGCTATCTGTTGTGGAAGCTGTAATTCAAGCAGAGGAGCGAAGACATTGTCGAATTGGTTTAAGGGATCATATTGTATAGAAAAAAATATTAATATTGATACAGTTTCTTCTCCTGTTAGAAGTTATCTTCAAAGAAACAGTGAGTAGTAGAGCATGATAAAATAAATCCATGAAATAAAAAATAAAAAATCATAGGATGAATAAGGATTTAGAAAAAATAATTGAACATGATTTAGATAAATTAATAAAAAATTCTGTTGCAGAAGGTAGGGACATTGAATATAAGGAAATACTTCCCGGTCATAAAGATTTAGAAAAAAAAGAATTTCTTGCTGATATATCATCATTTGCTAATACAATTGGTGGAGATTTAATTTATGGTATAAAAGAAAAAAATGGTATTGCTAAAGATATTGCTGGTTCTGAGGTAGATAATACAGATGAAGAGATTAGAAGATTAGATAGTATTATTAGAGATGGCATCGAGCCAAGAATTCAATCAGCCATGCGCTTTGTTAAATTAAAGAATAATAAGTTCGTATTGATTATTAGAATTAAAAAAAGTTGCTTTGGTCCTCATAGGGTTATTTATAAAGGTCATGATAAGTTTTATGGGAGAAATTCAGCTGGTAAATATTCCTTAGATACAATGCAGCTACACAGTGCTTTTAACTTTTTAGACACTGCCATAGATAAGGTTAGAAAATTCAAACTAGATAGAATAATAAAATTAAATTCTAATGAGACGCCTATTCTTTTTGGAAAAGGTGCAAAAATTGTATTACATCTTATTCCATTAGAATCATTTGATCCGAATATCAATTATAATATTAATTCAATAACAGATCTTCCAGGAAAATTGCAACCAATATGCTCAAGTGGGTGGAACCATCGAACAAATTTAGAAGGATTTTTAACCTATTCTTTTGATAGCGATAATACCTCTTGGAGTTATACATGGCTGTATAGAAATGGAATAATTGAAGTTGTAGACGGCCTTATACTTTCAGGAGAATCTTTGATACCAAGTCTTCTCTTTGAAAAAGAATTGTTAAAATTTTTACCAAAATATTTAAATATACAAAAAGAACTAAATGTTGGTTTACCGATTTTTGTTTTTCTTAGTTTGGTTGGAATTAAAGGTTATAAATTATCTCTAGATCATAGAGTTTATCTAGAGGACTCACATGAGATTGATCTAAATATTTTAGAATTACCAGAAGCATTAATTGAAAGTTATAATATTGAAGAGGTAGAAATTTTGCGACCCATGTTTGATTTAATCTGGAATGCTTGTGGTTTTGCAAGATCATATGATTTTGATAAAGATGGAAAGTGGAATCCTAAATAAATATAAATGCTAACATCGTCCAGTTCCCGGAGCTGATTTAAAGTCTTTATTAACGAGGATTTTTAATTTAATCTCCTTTGATAAAATTATTTGCTAAAATATAATTTATGAGAAATTTTAAAAAATGCACGAGGAAGAAAAAATAAAAGAAGCTGAATATTTCTATAAACAAATGCTGGATGCCCAAGAAAATCCAAGGGCTTTTAAATATAATATAAGCGCATTTCTATCAGCTGCACGATCAGTATTACAATTCGCTTATAAGGAAGCTATAACTAAATCTAAGGGTGAATCCTGGTATAATGCATGTGTTTCTAAAAAACCTGTTATATCTTTCTTTAAAAACAAGAGAGATATTAATACTCATGAAGCGCCAGTGAGAACGAGGGAAGATATCACGCTTTTGTTAACAGAAGCACTTCCTTTATCTGTATCAATTTGGCCAATTAGAATGGTTCACAAGGATAAGAGTGGCAATATTATTAGTGAGAGTATTAGTGAAAACCAATCCAAACCAAAACCCCGGAAGGTTAATAAACAGGTACCAGCAGGAGTGACTTACGAGTATAGTTTTTACGATTGGGCTGGTAAAGAAGATATACCAACTTTATGTCAAAAATATATTGACGAATTGAAAATTATTATAGCTGACGGACTAAAGAAAGGATTTCTTAGCTAAAATACATAGAGAGCTAGATTTAAATTCCTATACAATCGTTTTATTTCTGACAATTTTTCCTTCATCATAGCTATGTAATCCCTATCTTCCATTGTTATAATAAGCTTTGGACTGGGGAGGTGGAAAATTAATTAATTATAAAAACATGGGAACATTTAATAGAATACAAACAGCAAATAAAAAAGAATGCCCAAAATGCAAGAGTTCTAATGTTGTTGATACTGGGTCAAGAATGTATTTACCTACGGATGGAAAATCAATGCCAAAATTAAAGAGCCCTTATTATATATGTAAAAACTGCGGAGAGAGATTTCTTTTTTTAGAAAATTCTAATCAAAAAGTCAAAAATTAATTGAGAATAAAAAAAGATAATATAAATCTATGGCTGATCCACAAGTATTAGAAATAGTTAGAATAGCGTCTTCATCTTTTGCCTCCGCGATTTTTAAAACACTTATACCAATAATACTTGTAATTGGTACCATTGATATATTAGTGGTTTTTATATTCAGAAAGAAGCTTTCGCATTGGACAGGGAAGATTGGAGAGGGATTTGTTTCTAGAAAATTAAATAAGTTTAGTGCAACAGATTATAGATCCTTGGATAATGCAGATACTGGAGAACAATTAATTTCTAAAAAATTATATGATCCAGATTCTACACAGTATAAAATATTAAATAATTTAGTATTACCTTCTAAGGGGAATACAAGTGTAACTCAAATCGATCATGTTATAGTTTCAAGTTATGGTATTTTCGTTGTTGAAACGAAGGCATATAAAGGATGGATTTTCGGAAGTGCTAATCAAGAATATTGGACGCAAGTAATATTTCGATATAAAAAAAGATTCTATAATCCATTGCGACAAAATTTTGCTCACACGAAAGCAATTGAGAATTTACTAGGATCAAAACACTTAAAAGCTTCTATTATTTCTCTTATAGCCTTTCCGTATGCTGATAAATTAAAAATTTCTGGGACTGATTTTGTTGGGTATACGCGCGATATTAAGAGAAAGATTGAAAATTATACAGATATCATTTATTCAGATACTGAACGGGATGAAATTGTTAAATTGCTTGTAGACGCAAATATTATTGATAAAGAAGTGCGCAAATTACATAACAGAGAAGTAGAGGAATTAAAAAATGTTAAACTAAAGAAGTCCAACTTAAAGAAACTTCAAAAGATCAAAAAATTAATTGGAGAATAAAAATTTGACTTAGATTCAATTAGTAGTACAATATATTAACAATCGAATAGTTTCGTTATCTAGAGCGACGGTTAGAGCACTGGCTCAAAGATCCGTTCAGCAACCCTTTAAGGTGATTTTTTAAAGAAGGTGCTAAATCCAGCCCGAAAGGGAAAGATAATTGGTCGATTTTTTATTTCTGAAATAAAAAAACAAACTCTTTTTCTTCTGGGGAAGAGTTTTTAAATTTAATTTAAATAAAAAATATGAATATAAAAACAGCAGAATTCGTTTCGCCAAAACATCCTGATAAAATTTGTGATCAGATTGCAGATTCTATTTTAGATGCTTATTTAATGAAAGATAAATACAGCCGTACGGCGATTGAAGTTATTGGCGGACATAATTTAATAATAGTTTTAGGTGAGGTTAAAAGTTCTGTAAATATTAAGAAAATTCCTATAATCAAAATTATCAAATCTTTT
>Ga0307928_10003520_pt1 | contig 11934 bp, 12 predicted proteins | sample AceLakmetagen232_FD_201815 | JGI IMG/M metagenome (GOLD analysis project Ga0307928, IMG submission 201815) | Saline water microbial communities from Ace Lake, Antarctica - #232 | ecosystem: Environmental > Aquatic > Non-marine Saline and Alkaline > Saline | place: Antarctica: Ace Lake... | reverse complement strand
CTGTTGCTGCACCCCTTTTTATATCAAATTCTAAGTTAGAAAGAACCCCTGTTAATGCACTTGTAGAAGGGTAAACGATATCATGAGTGTCCCAAAAATCCCAATCAGTAGTATATTCTTCTGTAAATACTTCATCTTTTAGATATTGTATTTGTTGTGCGACTGTTTTTATATTATGACTATTGCTTACATCAGTATCATCGTTAAAAAGAGCGAATGTAAAATTTACACTTTCTTCTGATCCTGAAAATCTAAATAAAATAGTATTAGTTGAGCTAGTATTAATTAATGGGATCGCTATAACTCCTTGAGACTTCTTAGGTTTAAGTAATTCTACACTCCTAAAATAAAAATATTTACCGTTTGCATTATTCTTTACTACTAGATCATTGTTTGCTGCCATTTAGTACCTCGAACCCATATTAACCCTTGCACCTAATCTCATTTCTATTTCAGTAATAAAATCTTCTTGTGTTACTCCATACATATTTATAGTTAAATTTCCTCCACTTCCGCCTGCGTTTTGTGTGGCTATAATTGTATCGTTAGGATTTGTTTTTATAACTTGACCTGATTTTGTTATTATAGCATCATTTACAGAAGTTCCAATACCTGCACCAATACTTCCCCCTGTACCTGCACCAATACCACCCCAAGAACCTGTAGCTCCAGCTCCTCTAAAACTTCCCCTTCCAAAGTCTACACTATCTCCCCCACCTAAGCCTAATAATTTTTTCAACCAAGAACCGAAATCTTCAATCGGATTTAATATAAATCCTGCCAACCATTTGCCAAAATCTTTAAGTGGTTCTGGGATAAATTGAGAAAGCCATTCTCCGAAATCTTTAACTTTCTTTAATATAAATCCTGCTAACCAAATAGCAAAATTCTTTATAGGCTTTAGAATAAAGTCAGCTAACCATTCTCCGAAATCTGTAATCTTATTAAGGATAAATCCAGCTAACCACGCACTAAAAGAAGTAATTGGATTAGAAATAAGAGTAGTTAAATACTCTTCGAAATCAATATCTCCACTAAATAACTTACCTAACCCTCCAAATATTTTACTTAATGCGTCTGGGATAGCCATAATATTTTCTATAATTTTTCCTAATCCGTATATTACAAATCCCTTTAGAATCTCAAGTGTATCTTTTATTGGTTTTAGACTTAATAATATAGCTAATGGTGCAATCCCTTTTAATATTCCTCCTAATAATCCTGTTTGCTTTCCACTATCTCCTCCGCCCCCTTTGCCACCTAATCCTCCTAGCTTTACCTTAGCAACTTTAGAAATATCTTTCTTAAGTCTAGTTAAGTCTCCAATAATATCGAATTTTAGTTCAGCCATTTTTAGTCTTCGCTCGCATTCATTTTTCCTTTAATTATTGCTATATATTTTATTCGTGTACTTGAGTTTATTTTATCTATTTGTTCAGGTGTCCATCCGAAAGTTTTGCTAAATTCGAAGTCTTGCATAGATTTAATGAGTTCTTCTTTATACTCGTACCATGGTCTTCCTCGTTGAATAAGTGTCTCAACTATTGAGCTATGTCCGGTGGAACAGAGTTCGCTTGCTTCAACGAGGACTTCAAAAAATCTACTTTACTTTCTATTCTTTTTTGAAAATAACCGATTACTTTCTGTTTTTCTTCTTCTGGAAGATTACCTAATTCTTCTTTTGACATTCCAGATAATTCACAAGCCAGATTATCTAAAAATTCCATATAACTCATAAGTCCTTTTGTTGTTACTTCTTCCCCTTCAGCAAGATTAATAAATAAATTAAATCCTTTATCTGCATGTCTGCCTAAAAATGGTTTTAATTTAACTTCAATCTCATTTCCTTCTGCGTTTTTTATTTTCATATTACCCTCTACCAACTTGCGCTAGCTATATTATCGGTGCTAGTACATTCGCTAAGTGTACCATGGCCGCCTATTTCAATAAATGTAAGTCCACGAATTGTGGTTATTTCCTTAAAAGTCTTTCCTACAGTATTGGTTAACTTGATATTCATTCCACGCTTTCCGCTTCCTACAGCCGTCCCGTTATCTGCAACTATTTCAAATAAGAAAGATGTAGGGTTAGCTGTTGCACTAGGTGAAGTTCCGCCTAACCAAAGATTGTGGTAAGTTGCGTCAGTAAATCCTAGCTTTGCAAAGTATTCGAATTTAAGATCTACTGCGTGACCTTGTTGATATAAATTACTAGCAAGTCCGCCGCTTCTAGCAACTTCCGCCGTAATAATTATTTTAGCTTCCTGGACTTCTGCCGCTGCGGTTCCGTTTATATTACAAGTAACTAAACCATGGGCGAAGTTTTGCAATGTGCTAACTACTGCAGCCGCTGCGGTTGTAGTAGTGGCTACCGTTTTCCCGGCCATTGTTACACTTAACATAAGAATCTCATTTAGAACTATGCTAAGTTCTGCGCTTTCTACTAACATACCGGTAGCGGTTCCTTCTGTATCGCCTGCGCTTAAGTTATTCCCTATTTCACAAGAAAGACTTGGGGGTGTATTGCTTACCGTAAATGTATGAACGTGGTCGCCGGTTGTTTCGACATGCGCTACAGTTCCGAAAATATATTCAAGTAGTCGGCCATGTTGGAATTCTCCGCTTAATGTAATCTTAGGATCAAAGATTCCGCCGTTTACTTTTTGGGTTTCTCTAGCTCCTATTCCGCCGGATTCTATTACTTCCCTTTCCCATGAATACTCTACATCTTGAATAAGTAATCCTATGTCTTTGGTCGGAGAAACTTTAGTCCCCCATGCTGTCTCAGAAATTATCAATACGTCTTTTACGCTACTAGGGTATGTCATTTAGTCCACCTTCTTTTTATTTTTCTTAGGTACGAGTTCGAATCTATCGTTACCTTTGATATGCTTATCATCGACTAATTTTCCGCAAATTAATCTTTCGGCTGTGTCTTTCGGCATTTCTATAGGCGTATCTCCAAATTCATAAATCACACCTTCAACCGTTACTTTAATGTCTTTTTGCTTTGATTTTACTATTACGTTTTCCATGTTTATCACCTAGATATATTGAATTTTGTTAATTGAATAGGAATCATGCAGCGCCAGACATTATGAAGTTTATCTGATAGGTCCGGAGCATTGCCTTCAAATTCTAATAATTGATAATTAGCCGAAGGGTTAGCTTGATTAGTTGCTAGAACTCTTTTTACTTCTTCAACTACGTTTAAATAATGAGCTTCTTGATTGTATCCTTTAACTCTGATATCTAATTCGAAGATATCCTTTTCGTGTTTGTTAGCCGAACCTATTCCGGAATTCTTAAAGTCTGGCCTAGAACGTTGGGCTAGTATCCAGTCTTGATTAACATTATAATCTACTCTTTTAAATAAATCATTGTTAGCGCCGTCGCCTGTTATCTTAGTAAACTTAGGAGTTTTAGAATTTGTATTAGCTGCAGTCCAATCTGTAGAAAGTATTGTTAACACGGTTTGAAGTGGGTCTGTTCCTGATGCCATTTTTTTCTCGTTTCATACGTACGCTACTAACTAAGGAGGGAATTAACCCCCCCTAGATCAACCCGGAGGGATTGAACCGCAGCAAAGGTGAATATAATTTGGTAGAGCTTGTTTATAACGCTTTCTAGCTAACTACAAAAAACTCTTGTCTATTTTGTAGTGTCTTCTCTATTTCCTTAGTTAAATCTCTTACCCTGGTATCGTGTGTCATTCTAGTATTGTCGCCGGTATCGTCTAAGTTTCCGTGGTTATCGTCGCTTCTTATAATTTCTATTGCTACCATCTTAGCGCATGTATCTCTTATATCATTCGGTACTGTAGAAGCCCCAAATCTGTAAGACATTCTAAGTGCCTTTCTTTTAAAATGAGGATAAAAGTATTTTAAGAAAAGTAGACCTTGCTCGTTATCTTGCCAGAAAGAATTAGCCCTTCCTTCTGTTTTAGTAGATATCCAATCTATCCATGAACTTCCGTTCCATATTTCTATCTTATCGCTTTCGTCTGTATCGAAATCTCTAATCTCTCTATGCCTTAAATGAATTTCTATATTAAAATTGGTCCCACCTGAGAAATTAGAATAAATAGGTAGATCATAATATTCATTAGTAACCGTAACTGCCCGCCATGCGTGCTGTGTTATGTTATCTATCTCGTCTTCTGCTGCTTCTATAAATTCGTTTATCTGTGTTTCTGTTGGATTTGTTGAACTACTCCAACTAAAAGAAGTTGTAAGAATTCTAGTTACATCTTCATGAGTGCAATACGTTCCTTCGTATACTTGATTATAATTAATAGTTATCTCTTGGGAATCGAACATTTCATTTAAGAAAGTTAATTCATTGTTATCTTGATCGTAATCGCTATCTTGAAGATAAACTCCGCTTGCTAATATTGTCATACCAGTAGTAGAAACCGTATCATAAGGTAAAGTATAAGTTCTATCCTTTGCCCCGTTTGTTCCGCTTAGATCTGCGCCGGTTATAGTTGCAGTTCTAGCTACTAAAGAAGTCATACTTCACAACCGCCAGGATTACATTTATAACAATCCCCCCAGCAACCTTCTGCTTTAGTTAATTTCCCTTCTTCCTGAGGCAATTCTATGGGTTTCTCGGCTTCTTTTTCAACTAGGAGTATTTCATTGCAACCATATCGTTCATAGCTAGGTGTTGCCCTAAATGAGCTACAATAAGCTACTACTGGTTCTTTTGTTACATAAGGGCAAATAGCTTTAAAATAATCCCCATGAGTTTCAACTATCTCCCAGCCATTCGGTTTATTAGTTCTACAAGTAATCTCTTCGCCAGTATCAAAAATAGTATAGCTTATGCTTCCTATTGTAATGACTGCCAGAAGAATTAATCCTATTGTTTTGATTTGTTCTGTATCCATAAAATCACCCTAGTATTAGATTAGCATTGCTCCCTATAGTTAAAGTAGGAATAACATCAAATAAATTATTTGCTGTAATTGTTGAATTGAAAGTAGTTCCGCCAACAAAAGAAATATTTCCGGTTCCGATATCGCAATCAGAAACTATATTACAATTATCAGATAGATTGATTTCCCAGTTTGTATTATAAGTAGGGCAATAACAAGAGCTTAAATCTCCGATTAAATATTCTTCATTTGTACTTGTAGAAATAAAATAATCCACTTGATCTCTTGCGATCATATTTCCAGATGTTACATTAAAGATATCATCATAAGGTTCTGTTAGGGTTGCATTGATTGTGTTGTTAGTTACTGATAGGTCTTTCCTTCCATTATAATCTAATTTAACTATTGCATTGTTGGATAGGTTGAATAGGTGGTATTGGGTGGATGTTTCGTTTATTGTTGCGTTAAGATTATCTTGACTAAAATACATTATTGAAAATCCATCTGAATAAATATTATTTTTAAATGTATTAATTAATGAAGGATATCCAAAGGAACTTGTAGTTAAATATCTTATCGTATTTCCCCCACATCCACTAACTGTATTATTAGTCCAAGTTGTATTATAACCCGAAGTTCTTATACATTCCCCGCCTACATTAGATATAGTATTTCTAAATATTCTATTATGATTACTATAATTTCCACCCTCTATAGCAATGCCACCAGTTGCAATAGTATCATTGATAATATCATAAACATTGTTATCATATACATCATTATTATCCGAATTAGATAAGTAAATGCAAACACCGCCAACTTTTCCAGTACAGGTATTATTATATAATGAAGTATTTCCACTTATTGTTTCTATATTATCTGAATGTGTATCATAAGCATGATGTACCCAATTTTCAGCATGATTATTAAAGAAAATATTATTCCATGAATTAAAATGATAACAATTCCATCCACATTCAGAAACATTATTTTCTGAAACAATACAATTACTTGAATTATCCCCACAAGAAATTCCCCAACCATCCGGACTTATTACAATATTATTTGTTATATTACTGTCGGGTTGTCTATCTTTTAATCTTATACCATATTTATAACCATAAACTCTATTATTTGAAATTCTATGTTTTCCTGCATCTGTATTTAATGTATTATCATTTAATACTATACCATTTCCAGTAGATTGAATCTTTCCAGTTATGTTATTATTCTCTATTATATATCCTGAAACATCATCTCCATAAATTGAACTATCAGTACAATTTATAAATATATTATTTCTTATTATTGATTTATTAGATTCTGATTCTGCATAAATACCATATCTATTATTAAAAAAGTAATTAAAATTTATTGTACTATTTTCAGAATTACTTTCTAAATTTATGGCTCTTCCATTTGTAATATTTTCAAATTTACAATTTGATATATTTACTCTTTTGCTTCCACTATTTCTAATACCTGCATCTGTATTATTTCCGAATGTTAAATTATAAAGAAGAATATCATCATCTCCATTTGCCCAAATTCCACGATAATAACTCTTAATAACACAATCTCTTATAATGCTCCTATCTCCAGGTAATAATCCAACGCTATTTACTGAAAAATTTCCAATAATATTTGCACCGGTACAATTTATATCTACATCTGTTCCTGCTGTTATTCCATTAGGTAGATGATATGTTCCTGTATAGAACTTAGAACTTGCTAAATAAGTAGTTCCATCTTCTGGCAAAGTATCGCCACCACTACCACAATCTACTTGCCATTCTTCGTTTGGTTTGATTGTGTAGGTTGCTGATGATAGGGGGCAGTATTGTGTCCAATTGTAGTTATTAGTATCATTAGAATTTATAAAAGTAATTTTTGCTTGTGTAACTGATTTTTTTATACTAAAATTAAAAAACTCTTCCCAACCGGCACACCCATATTTAATTTCAAATATATTTGTTTCTAAATTTCCAGTATTTACATGAGTTATTTCGTCATAAACACTATTTAAATAATACCAAGTTCTATTAACTAATTTTAATGGTGCTCTAAATGATGCATTGTAATGATTATAGTCTTGCATATCATGTTTTATATTAAAATTTCCTTGAACTTTTAAATAACATTGAACATTATCACCATAATAATTATCCATAATTGTGATATTATCTGGAGTATATTTTTCAATTTTATCTAATGTATCTCCAACTTTTTCAGAACCATCTGATACCCAACCGCTAAATAATTGAGTTGCTTGAATAGAACAATCAATATCTGAATAATCATAAGCTCCCAAAATAATCCTATCTGCAATATTTAGGGGATTTAAAGTATTATTTATTATTGTAACATTATATGCTTGAGAAACTGTAATTGCAGATGTTGTCCAATTTAAAATAGTATTATTTTCTATTAATATTTGTGATGCATTTTGAGCAACCCCAATTCCATTATTCCAACTATCATAATTATTATAAAAATTAGTAAGATAATTATTTGTTACATTAATTTTTGTAGAATATTTATAAATAGTAATAGCTTTTGCACCATTATTAAAATTACTATTATTTATAATACTATTTGTGGCATTAGAAAAAATCAACATATGATAAGAAGTAGAATTAAAAAATCTTTCTTCATTAATTGTTTCTTCTGACGAATCGTACACACCTATTGCAACATCAAAATTGGTATAATTATTATTTCTAAGTATATTTTTATTAGAATTTGATAAGAATCTAATCATGGGACAACAACCATCTGTCTTATTTTCAAATTTATTATTAGATATTATATTATTCTCTGAATTAATTCTAAAATCTACTGAACTATTAATTAATAAGTTCTTATCAAAAGAAGAATTGCAAGAAGATAAAAAATCTATATCAAAAATATCTTTCATATCCGAAAAATTATTTTCTTCTATTGTATTATTAAATCCTGTAATCACAAGTTTAGTATTAAAAAATATATTATTTTTTACTTCATTATATCCATCAGCAGAATCAATTTCATAAAGAGTTAATCCCCTATTATTTGTTATATTAAATATATTATTTCTATACAAACTATGCTCTGATTTATCGCTATAAATTGCTCCATATAAATAATCTCCATTAAATGTGCAATTTTGAATTGTATTATTTTCAGTAGATTGAGCTAAATATATTCCAAATTTATAACCGCCCTTAAATATACAATTCTTTATTGTTATATTATTATAACCTTTATATAACCCTATACTATTAATAGTATCATTACCTTGTAATGTAGCACCATTACAATCCAATACAACATTATTCCCATTAACTTTAATAGCACCATCTCCTGCTGTATCATTAAGATAATATGTGCCTAAATCAAACGTATATGTAGTATCTGCTTCAAGTGTGCAATCTTCTGTAGGTGTAGTAGTACATTCTACTCCGAACGCAAAGCTAACCATAAGCAAAGCGAATAATATTAAGGGTATTGTTTTTCTCATTCTAACCCGTACAAATCTTTCCGCCAGAACTAAAAATCATGCAATCTACATTTGTAATATTTCTATTTGTCATATTGATAGTGTCAGTAATATTAAGCTTACTTATTTCTATACTAGAAAAGTCTACCGAAGTACAGGTCGAACTCGCTCCGGCGTATTCTGTCATAAAAGTATTTGAAACACTACATGCTGCAGGTGTGTTTTTAATATTAGAAGAATTCATACTTCCGTTAAATTCTTGCGCATAGAAAACCTTCGCTGAGAAAAGATTCATTATATTATCTGAATCATTGATCGCATTATCTCTATTATTTAAAGTGGTATCATTAGTAGAAAATAAAGAAATTATATCAGTTCTATTGTTTGTAATAGACGCCCTTATAAGTCCGTCTTGAGTATCTACATAGCTTTTTAATGAAGTATTCACATCAGTCAAATCGTCTATGTCTATAAGCTTAGAAGTATTAACACAAGTTCCTAAATCATCGCAAATATTATCTGTGCTTATGTTTGTGAAATTATAAATCCTTCTTAATCCTACTCCGTTTATTGCTCCCTGTGGTATTAATTCACTAGCATAAACTAAAGTAACTAAAAGAATTATTCCAAGTATAAGCGATAATGTTGTCTTCCTCATTTGATTAACCCAATTTAACGTTGAATAGTAGTAACGACTAACGTATTAGCTTCTCTTACTAAAACATAATTACGTTGTATTCCGCCTTCAATATGGATATTTTTAGTATCATTTGGGGGCGTTTCTATGTGGGCTATCAATTCACCATCGGAAAAATCTAGAACTTTAACATAAGCAACAGTTCCGGCAGTTTCTGCAGTAATAATATTTTTTAAGCTAATTACTTTATTGTGAAACTTTGCGGGATTTAAATATAATGTTTGTGCTTTGCTATTTCCCGATACAGTGTATTCGGCTGCGTCGTGTTGATTGCCCGAATAAGTAACAATTAATATTTTATCGCCATCATCGTATTTATTTCCGCTTGAAGGATCAGGTAGGTTCTGTAAATCTACAAGAGTTAACCCGCTTGAATTGGTTACGTTGGTAGCCTCTAAAGTCGTACCCTTTGTAGTATTGCTAACTATTACTTTAGCGCCTGCTTTAACTGTTGAATTATCGTCTTGATATACCGTTACGGTTATTGGATGAGGGCTTACTGCCATTCTTTAGTCACCTACATATTTGTATATCCCGTCTATGTCTTTCTCATATTTAGGATCTAATTCATTTTTGGGATGTCTTTCGTGTTTTTCTTTATGTTCAATTTCTGGACTGTGATAACTTCTTATTCCCCTATGGTAATGTCTAGGGCCTTTTCCGCCAAACTTAACAAAGGTTCCATTAGGTAACTTTGCATCTTTTCTTTTAAAATAGTATGTTCCTGCGCTGCCTACCATTATGCCTATTGCTCCAAGCAAATAAGCAAGAATAGATTTATCTTCTGGGCAATCTTTACATTCTTCGCAAGCTTTACATTCTTCGCAAATCTTCTCTTCGCATTTTACATCTGCACATGTTTTATCATCACAAGGTAAATATTTGTATTCTACCTTTCCTTCTGGGCATGTGATCATATCTTCTGCTTCTTCCTGGGTACATTTATAGATAACTCCGCCACTTGATCCGCCACAGCTTCCGCATATACAAGGAGGGCATGAAGGGGTTGGTATTGTAGTACCTAAATCAAAATTAACTGTAAGTCTTACTTCGCCATTATATTTTACTTGCTTAACGCATGCGCTAGATATGGCCGAACAAACAACTACCTTTATTTCGAAAGTATCTCCTGGTAAGAATCCAAGCTTTGCGTTTATCTGATCTATCATATATTCGCCGCTTGAAGAAGTTGAATAACTCATTACTTCGCCTGTTCTTAAATTCTTAGTTTCGACTAATTGATTAGCTATATTCTCGCCTGTTAGCTTTCCGCCGATCGGTAAGGGCCAACTAAAAGCGCTTACTAATCCGATTAACATAATTGAAATAAGTAATCCGGTTAAAATTTTTATTGATTTCATGAGGATATCCCCGTTCTGTTTATTACTATACTTGTAGCGCTCATATCTTCAATTAGAACCCATACGCCCTGGCCTTGTTTAACTAATACATCACTTGCTGCGCTTGCAGTTCCGCCACATAATCCGTTAGACTTTTGGCAAGTAACCCAAGTTCCCTGATTATTCCAAGATACCATGCTTATATTTTTTCCTGTAGTAGTTCCGTTTTCAACTGCATTATATACAGTGCTTAAGTTGGCATTTTCTATAAGGCCCATGGCATTCCAGGTATTATTATAAAGTGTTACAAATCTATCTGCATCATCTAAATTAGGCAATTTATCGTTACTTACTACATAAGAATCTGCAGTTACATGAATCAATAACCCATCGCCTGCAGTTATTGCAGTATCATTATTTACGCTTGGAGTTGTTGTATCATAAGTAATAAACGAACTGGATCCATTACTATTGTTTTGCCATGTTGCAATATCACAATATTCGATTGCATCACAAATTTCATAGATTTCTTGAGTTCCGCCTGTTGAGGCTGCATCTGCCCAAGCTATAATATTCCAACCTTCGTATACTTTAGTAAATATTCCGCTTTGATTTGTATAATTTGTATTCCCAAGCATATCGCCAACTTTGTATTGTGAAATAAAGTTTCCTTCATAAGTTAAACTTGAAGCGTCAATCGTTCCGGTACAATATGAACTTGTATCGTATGCGCCGATAGTTCCATAAGTTCCTGTAGAAGTATAAAGATTGTTGTAAGATCCGCTTGCGTTAACTTCTAATATTTGCGCTTCACAAATAGAAGGTGTTGTATCTGTTACGGTTACATTATAAGATAATACACTATCCGAAGCAGTCCAATTCTTAGGTGTCCCGATTTGTGTTTTACCGTTATCGATTCTTATAGTTCTTGTTTCAGAAGTAACTCTTGTATCGTCGGTATCGTTTATTGTAATATACCAAGTATTAGCATAAGCAGCGCCTAAGCCGGTCTTATTAAATGAGCAGAAATATTTTAATCTCTCGCCAGATATAATTGTAGTATTAGAACAATTTGTCATAGCTATAGTAGAATTGGTTCCGTTGTATGATAAATCCATTTGGCTAACATTGTAGCCTAAGAAAGTCCAATTAAGAATAGCAAAATCAAAACTTTCGTTTATAATAGTCCCATCTGCAGTGCTTGTCAATACTAAAGAATTAATTGGATCGTATGCTAGAACAGAAGCTAAAAGAAACAACGACAATAAAATAATTATATTTAGTTTTTTCATTTTTATGTACCTATAGCCAGCCAGAACCCGTCTGAATCTGCAGTATTAGCTATCGTAACAGCGCTTCCATCACAAGGTAAAGTTTCAGCAACTGCCGATTGAGAAGCAGAAACTGCAGTTCCTCCTGTTTGAAGTAGCATTATTTCAACAGCCTTTAGTCCGGTATTAATATTCCCACCTTCGGAACCGCCGGTATTAGTATAATTCCCATAACTCATTTTTTTATTTCCAATAACTACAGGTACTCCG
>Ga0307928_10003519_pt1 | contig 11935 bp, 8 predicted proteins | sample AceLakmetagen232_FD_201815 | JGI IMG/M metagenome (GOLD analysis project Ga0307928, IMG submission 201815) | Saline water microbial communities from Ace Lake, Antarctica - #232 | ecosystem: Environmental > Aquatic > Non-marine Saline and Alkaline > Saline | place: Antarctica: Ace Lake... | reverse complement strand
AACCACTCGTATATGTTCGCGAACTCAATGCCATTAAATCCCTTAAATTTTCCGAATCAAATTTTTTATTATCATAATAGTCGTCTATTGCTTTTCTATATGCACGAGATACCATTGCTGCATAATAGGCCGATTTTGTTCTTCCTTCGGCTTTTAAACTTATAACTCCTGCTTTTATTAAATTGGATATTAATTCGATACTACAAAGATCCTTTGAATTCATTAGATAAGTCCCAAACTCATTTTCTAAAATCGGGAATTTGTCATTTACACGCTTTTGTTCTTTTACATAAAATCCTTCTGGGGGCGGAATATAATTTTCCATCAAATATGGTTTTTGTTGATTTTCTACTTCCAATAACGAACCCTTATCATAACCAAGTTTGTATTCCCAACGACAACTATTTGTACAAGTCCCCTGATTAGCATCTCTATGATTTAGATAATTTGAAATTAAACATCTACCTGAATATGCAATGCAAATTGATCCGTGAACAAATGCTTCCAATTCAATATCTGGAACTTGTTTATGCATTTCCATTATTTCCTTTAAGCTCAATTCTCTTGTAAGAATAATTCTTTTAACTCCCAAATCACGCCAAAATTTAACCGATGTCCAATTTGTTGTATTTGCTTGTGTAGATAGATGAATAACCAAATTCGGGAATTTTTTCAATGCAATATTTATCAATCCGGGATCTGTCATGATAATTCCATCCGGCTTCATTTTTACAACCTTTTCAAGCTCATTCAGAAATGGTTTAACCTTCATATTATGAGCATAAATATTCATAGCGAGATAAATGTTCTTACCTAATTTATGAGTATATTCAATTGCTTCATTTATATTGTCAGAAGTAAATCCAATTTCACGAGTACGAAGTGAAAACAATGGAATACCGGCATAAACGGCATCTGCGCCAAATGCAAACGCATATCTTAACTTTTCAAAATCACCAGCAGGTATTAATAATTCTACTTTTTTCATTTTTGTCTCTTTTGAATATTTTTTCTAATTTTTAAAATCACTTAAAAATATAATATTATTATACCAAAAACAAATATTCTAACAAAAAAATAATGATTAATTTCTATTTTCATTTATTGTAATTTCTATCAATAATTATTATATTTTACAAGTTTTTTGACAACAAAATGATTTGTCGTCTGTCAAATAACAATGTTTGTATTGATCAATAAGAAAAGGGAAATTAATGTTACGAAAAAAAATAATATTTACAATAGTAATGTTGGTGATAATAACACATTTTGCTTATTCACAAAATGTGAACGAAACCGTTACAGCTTATAAATTAGAAAATGAGATAATTATTGATGGGATTCTTAATGAATCCATTTACAAGAATAAACCAGCAACAAATTTTATTCAAAATGAACCAAATGAAGGAAAAGAGGCTTCTGAAAAAACAAATGTATGGGTTGCTTATGATGATGCTCATCTTTACATAGCTGCAAAATTATTCGACTCACAACCGAATTTAATTGATACAAAATTAGCAAGAAGAGATGCAGATTTCGATTCGGATTTATTTTATGTTGGAATTGATTCATATAATGATGACAGAACTGGATTCTATTTTGGAATAAATCCCGGTGGATCAATAGTTGATGGAACCATTTATAATGATAGTCAATTAGATAATTCTTGGAATGGAATTTGGGAAGCAAAAACGAAAATTAATAACGACGGTTGGAATGTAGAGATAAAAATTCCACTTTCACAATTACGTTATAATAAAAGCAAAAAAATGATTTGGGGAATAAATTTCCATAGAGACATTTTTAGGAAAAATGAAACTGCATTTTACATAATGGTTCCCGATAGTGCAAGTGGATTTGTTTCTCATTTTGCTGACTTAATTGGATTAGACGGAATTCAATCGAAAAAACGCATAGAAATTCTGCCTTATGTTGTAGGAAAAGCTCAATATTTAGATCACGATAATAATGATCCATTTTATGCTGGTGATCAATATCAATTAAAAGTCGGTGGAAATTTAAAAATAGGACTGGGAAGTAATTTAACATTAGATGCTACGATCAATCCAGATTTCGGACAGGTGGAAGTAGATCCAGCAGTTATGAATCTATCTGCATTTGAAACATTTTTCCAAGAAAAAAGACCTTTTTTTATTGAAGGACAAAATATCTTTCAATTTGGAATGGGCGGAGCTAATAATAGTTGGGGATTTGACTTTGGAGTACCGGAATTATTATATTCAAGAAGAATTGGACGAAAGCCACAAGGAAATATCGATTATGATTATGACTATATGGACAAACCAACCGAGACAAGAATTCTCAGTGCAGGAAAGTTAACAGGCAAAACAAAAAACATTTTATCTGTTGGTGTGTTAAGTGCTGTAACCGAACGGACTTTTGCAACAATAGATACCGGTGATGAAACGATCAAACAAGAGATCGAACCACTGACATATTATGGTGTTTTTCGTTCGAAAAAAGAATTCAACAATAGCCGTCAATCGTTAGGAATGATATTTACTTCTGTAAATCGTGATTTAAACGATTCTCTTTTAAACAATCAATTAGCTAAAGATGCTTACACTTTCGGTGTGGATGGCTGGACATTTTTAGACAAAGAAAAAGTGTGGGTATTAACCGGAAATGTTATTGGCTCATATATTTACGGTACAAAAGAGTATATGTTAGATTTTCAGGAATCGCCTTTTAGGTATTTACAAAGACCTGATGCAAAAGAATTTACTCTTGATAGTAATTTAACTTCAATGAGCGGTTGGTTTAGTAGAATAATGTTGAATAAGCAGAAAGGAAGATTTTATTTAAATACGGCAATTGGAGCTGTTTCTCCTGGGTTTTCAAATAATGACTTGGGCTTCCAATGGATGGCGGATAAGATTAATGGACATATAGTTTTAGGTTACAAATGGTTTAAGCCGGGAAAAATATTCAGACAAAAAACCACATTTTTTGCTTATACTGAAAGTTATGATTTTGAATTAAATAATCTTGGTAAAAAATTTATGACATTTAATTTCTTTCAATTTATGAATTATTATGATATGGAAATACAAGCAGGTTATTTCCTTGAATCATATTCAGAAAGATTGACAAGAGGCGGACCGCTTACTATTATACCAAAAACTATTTTTGCAGAATTCGAATTGAGTTCTGATAATAGAAAAAAGATCGTTGTCGGAGGTCATATTGAATATTTTAATCAAAATAAAATTAATAGTTATGGAAGTGATCTGAGTTTTGGTGTTCAATGGAAACCATCGAGTCGTTTGAATATTGAGATCGAACCGTCATATTCTAAAAATGTTGAGACAGTACAATGGATTGGAAAATTCGAAGATGATCTTGCTGCCGAAACTTATGGTGTAAGATATATATTTGGCAATATGATACAAGAAACAATATCTTCTCAAATTAGGATAAATTGGACATTCACTCCAAAACTATCATTGGAATTTTTTGCACAACCGTATATATCCGTTGGGAAATATGATAACTTTAAAGAATTAGCAAAATCAAAATCACTTGAATTCAACAATTATGATTATGTTGGTGTAGTTAGCTATGATGAAACCGATGAAAAATATACAATAGATCCTGACAGCGATGGTGCTGCAGAATCTTTTACATTTGATGATCCCAATTTTAATTACAGATCATTCAAGGCAAATATGGTATTGAGATGGGAAGTTTCTCCCGGCTCTGTATTGTATTTTGTATGGACAAACAATAAATCAGATTTTCAAATTAACGGAAAGCTGGATTTATATAACGATTCTGTAGAACTGTGGAAAACCCCACCTGATAATATTTTTATGATAAAATTTTCTTATTGGTTGGATATAGGAAATATGATGTAAATTACTTATAATCTTTTTTTACGGATTAATTAATAATTCATATAAATTGCATTTTGGAACATTTTTGTTAGAGTTGTCTTACCTACTCTTCATACTTCAGTCAACCAGACAATTGAACGACTTTTCCAAGCTGTTTTTATTTTTTCTATCCAAAATTTTCTTCTTTCCATCATATCGCAACCTTATTGTACAACAAACACGTCTAATCGGAAAATATATTTACAAATTATTAATTATAAATGATAATTTTTAACTTCTAAATACTTAAATCGGTGTTCTTTATTCTTAAATCCTTTTGATAACAATTGACAAAAAAGCATGCTAATTGCTAAACTCCATTCGGGGTTTTGGGGAGTGTGGTTGACGAACTTCTTTGCTATATTTTAAATTTCCGAAGTTTTCACTTAAAGAGACAGAAAGTATTCTGTCTTTATATCACTTTCTTTTTAAACTTTAAAAGTTAAAATCCAATAATTCATAATTCGCAATTATTTCTTACTCATGCCTCAACGCATCTATCGGATCTAAATGCGCTGCCTTCACAGCCGGATAAGTCCCAAAAACTCCTCCGATAATAGAACAAACCACAACACCAATAACAATCCAATCCCAAGGGATTACAGCATTCATTTTCAAGACAATTGCTAAAATGTTTCCACCGATGATTCCTAAAATAATTCCAACTAATCCACCTAATTCCGTTAAGAGCAACGCTTCTAATAAAAATTGTTGCATAATATCATTGTTTCGCGCACCAATACTTTTTCTTATTCCAATTTCACGAGTTCGTTCGCTCACAGATACCAACATAATATTCATTATACCAATTCCGGCAGCTAATAACGCGATAGAGCTAATAATCAAACCACCCATTTTAATAGAATCCATTATTTTATTAAATGATTCTATCAGAGAAGCATTTGAAAATATCTCAAAATCATTTTCTTCACCAGGAGCTACTCCGCGAATTGTTCTTAAATTGTGAATCACTTCATCTTTAGCTAATTCAAAAGTATTCTGATCAATAGTACTGATACAATAATGTAAACTTGTTCTTCTTCCACTAAACATCTTTAGATGAGTCGTTAATGGAATTATTACAAGATTATCTTTTGATTCACCAAAAAATTCGCCTTTTTTGTCCCAAATTCCTATAACTTTAAATTTTACACCATCTATCTTTATTTTTTGTCCAATTGGATAATATTGTGGCATCAGTACATCTATAATATCCTGTCCAATAATTGCAACATTACTTTGATGTCTGATATCTTCAACTGTAATCATTCTTCCTTCTTTGAGATCATAATTATTTGTATAATCCCATTCAGGAGTAACACCAGCAATTGGTATATTGGATTTTGTTCTTTTATCCTCAAATCTTATCATTGTATAGTGCCAGTCTTCTCCGGAAATATAATCTGCAATTGTTATTCTCTCTTCCAATTTTAAGTAATCTTCATAAGTTAAATTTTTTCTATTATGATATTTTCTTCTATTACCACCAGGACCAAAACTTATACTTGGATATTTTTGTATTTGAAATGTGTTTGTACCTAACGAACTTAAATTTGTCTCTATAGAAGATGATAAAACGTTCATTGCCGTCATCACACCGATGATTGAAAAAATACCAATAATTACTCCCAGCAAAGTTAAGAAAGACCTTATTTTATTTTGTCTTATTGAATCAAATGAAGAATATAATATTTCTTTAAAATTCATAAATTTCCTTCTAGATATTTATTCATATCTGATTGCATCGATTGGATCAAGTTTTGCTGCTTTTCTTGCCGGTACAATTCCCGACAATACACCTGTTATAATAGAAACTGACAATGAAATGATCACTAATTTTATTGATAATGAAGCAACAAAGAATTTATTCAATAATCCTACCAAACTCATAGTAATAATTAATCCAATTATTCCTCCAATTACAGCAATAATCACTGCTTCACTTAAAAATTGAAAAAGAATAACATTCTGCTTGGCTCCGAGTGCTTTACGAATGCCAATTTCTTTGGTTCTTTCCTTTACATTAACGAACATAATATTCATAATACCAATTCCACCAACTAATAAAGCCAAAGCAGTTATTCCAAAACCAGCACCTGATATTCCCATTTTAATAGCAGAAAATTGTTCACGAAATGCTTCTTGTTGATTAATTTCAAAATTATCTTTTTCTGATGGTTTCAATCCTCTTAATGAACGCATTATCATAGTAACTTCATCTTTGGCTGTTTTGATATCAACGCCTTCACGAACTTTTAGAGTTATTGACATGTGTCTCCTACGACCAAAAATTGAATATGCTGATTTTAAAGGAATAATTACCATATTATCAAAACTAAATAATCCCAAAAATTTTCCCTGTTCTTTCAATACCCCAATCACTTTATATTTCATTCCTCTAATTTTTATATCCTCACCAATAGGATTTTGATTTGGAAACAAATTGTCTTTAATTCCATAACCGATCACTACTACCTTTGATGCATTCCTATCTTCTGACTTTGTAAAAAACCTACCATCCTCAAACTTTAATGAATTCACATGTTGCAATTGCCAATTTGCTGCATCAATAAACACATCTTGAATAGAATTATCACCATATTTTACATTTCTCATATTTTGCATTTCCGGAGTAGCAAAAGAAATATTTTTTGATCTTTGTAATATTTTATCTACATATTCTACCTTCATTTCAGGACGATTCCTAAAATCCCACCAATCACCACTTTGCATGAACCAAGGATATTTTTGTAGATGAAGCACATCATTTCCAATCATATCCATACTATTTTCAAATGTATCATTAATTCCAGAAATTGCAGTCCCCATAAGCGATACTGACAAAATTCCAATAATAATTCCAAGCATAGTTAAAAAACTTCTTGTCTTATTTGCAAACACATCTTTGAAAGCTATAATAAAACTTTCCCACAATTGCCCCATTAATATTTTTCCTTTTAAATATAAACTTTAGTTATTTTCAATCATTTGTTTTCTACTGCCTTTTTCCGTTTTGCTGTCTTTAGAAACTTTGCCATCAAGAAGTGTAATAATTCTATGTGCATGTTCTGCAATATTATGTTCGTGTGTAACAAGAATGATCGTATTTCCAGCCGAATGCAATTTATCGAGAAGAACCATAATTTCGGCACTTGTTTTACTATCTAAATTTCCTGTTGGTTCATCGGCTAAAATAATTGACGGATTATTTACTAAAGCTCTCGCCATTGCTACTCTTTGTCGTTGACCACCAGACAATTCGTTAGGTTTATGATATATACGATCACCAAGTCCAACTTTAATTAATGTAGAATGTGCTTTTTCCATTCTCGCTTTTTTAGATATCCCTGCATAGATCAATGGTAATTCTACATTGTGCAATGCTGTTGCTCTCGGTAGCAAATTAAATGTTTGAAATACAAAACCAATTTTTTGATTGCGGATTTCAGCCAATTTATTATCATCCAATTTTTCTTTTTCCGGATCATTAGAATGCACAGTTAATCCATCAAGCAAATAGTTTCCTTCTGTTGGAGTATCAAGACAACCAATCACATTCATCAAAGTTGATTTCCCCGAACCGGATGGTCCCATAATTGACACATATTCATTCTTTTCGATAACAGCGTTCAATCCTTGTAAAGCATGTACTTCAACAGTACCAATTTTGTATGTTTTGTAAATATTATTTAATTCTAATAATGCCACTTTTTACCTTCTTTCTTTTCATTTACCATGTTTGTTTTTTCCATCTGCAGAATCTTTTTCAACCAGCTTTCCCGTCTGCAATTCTCTGCTTAATGCTGCATGACTTCCTGTTACGATTTCATCACCAACAGATAATCCTGATTTTATCTCAAAAAGATCTTCACTTGCTATTCCTATTTCTATCGGCACTGCCTTAGCCGTATCACCAATAACAACAAATGCTACCTCCAACATCTTTTCTTTCTTATACATGTTGTATCCTGATGTCTTTTCTACCTTTGATGAATCACTTTTCATTGATTTTTTATCTGTTTTTTTCCCAGATCGATTATCTCTTTTCAATGTTTTTATATTTACTTCATTTTCTGGACGCACTGTTATACTTTGAATCGGAACACCTATTACATTCTCGTGCTTTTCTGTTAAAATTTCTACAGCTGCACTCATTCCAGGTCGTAATTCTTTTGGAATTTCCAACATACTAACAACCACATTATAATTAGTAACAGATTCTTGAGTGCCGGCACCTGATGTAGAAGCAGAATGGGCAATTTCCGTTACTATTCCTTTAAATGAAGTATCCGGAATAGCATCAATTTCTATATCCACCGAATCGCCAATACTCACTTCAACTACATCATTTTCATTTACCTCTACCTCCACTTCCATTTGTGTTAGATCACCAATTGACATAATAATATCTGCTTGAAAAGTTGAACCCATTGCAATTTCGCCCTGTTCCTTGTGAAGAGCAATCACCGTTCCGGAAATTGGTGCAAAAATAGTTGTCTTATTTAAATTATCTTTTGCTTGATCTAAAGAGGCTTTGGCCTGCTCTAAATTATTCGTTCCTATTTCATAATTTGCCACTACTTGATCTAACTGTGATTCGCTAATATTTTTTGCTTTATAAAGTGCCTTGCTTCGTTTTAGTTCCTTCTTCGTGAGCTCAAGTGAAGATTTCCCAGAATTATATACGGACATTGCCCTGTTCAATTCTGCCTCATATCTCACCTTATCCAATTGAGCTAAAACCTGTCCCTCTTCTACAAATTCTCCCTCTTTTATATACATCTTGGTAATTTCGCCGGCAACATTTGCACTAATATCTACTTGTGTTACAGGCAATATCGTACCACTTGCCGATACTTTTGATTCAATTGTCGCTAATTTCACTTTCGTTGTTTGCACTTGGATAGCTTTTTCCTTTTTTTGCAACACATTTAAAACAACAACTGTTCCAACTACTAAAATTACAACTCCGATAATAATCCATTTCTTCATAAATAATTCCTTTTATTTTATTTATCCTATTAATTCTTGTATTTGTACTTCAATGATCTTCTTTGAATATTTCGATTTAACTAAGGCGCTTTCTGCGTTCAATACAGATAATTGAGCGTTCATTTGTTCTAAAATTGTACTTGATCCAATCTGATATTGTTGAGTAACCAATTCCAAATCCCTTTTTGCCGACTTCAATTCTATCTCTTTTATTTCTATTAATTTTATATATGTCTCATAAGATGTATAATATTGCATTAGTATCTGTTCCAGCTCTTGCTTTTTTTCTTTGATCTTTACACGTACCGATTTTAATCCGATCTTTTCATATTCAACGGAATGTTTTTTATTAAATCCATTAAATATTGTAACTCCTGCACTTAATGAAATTGAATTATTTGCTGTTTCAAGTCCATGACTTTCACCCTTTGAATATGAATAAGAAGCAGAAAGCGAGGGTAAATATGACTCTCTAGAAATTTTCAAAGACAATTGTTGAACTTTCTTTTCTTGTTGTAAGATGTGTAATTCGGGATTATTTTTAAATAGAAATTTTTTTGCTTGATCAATGCTCGGAATTTCCAATTCGTTTACAACTGATTCTTTTAATGTTAAATTTACATCTGCATTTCTACCCATAAGTAAATTCAATGATCTTTTTAATCCCAATCTATTCTGTTTTTCTTGAAGTAATTGTGATTCAAATGTGCTCTTCTGCACTTCGGCTTTCAATACATCTGATTCTGTCCTTGAACCCAATTCATACATATTGCGGATCGTTTTTAAATTCTCCTCAGAAAAAAGAATATTTTTTTCATATACATTCATTAAACTTTCAGAAGCCAATATTTGATAAAAATACCTCGATATGCTTTCCCGAATTTGAGAAATAACATAGCCATTATTTATTTGTGATATTTTTTCGTTCGTCTTTGTTTGCTTAATTCCGGAAAACATTCCCGGATGATAAATACTTTGACTTACAGATGCACCTGCATTCCACCCTGCATCCCAATTGCCACTTTCCGAAACAGAACTGCTTGCTGACAAACCCACACTTGGATAAAGATATGAATATGCCTTTTTTGTATTCACATGCATTTGGTCAACCGTCAATTCGCTTTTTTCTAAAGTTGGATTATTTTTTATCGCCAAATCAATACAATCATTAAGAGACATCGTTTCATCATTTTGTGCAAATAAAAAAGTAAGATTGAAAATTAAAATTATTAATATTGCCCTCTTCATTATCATCAAATCACTCCATTTTACCTTTCAACATCGTTTATAAACATTTAAATATATTTTTTCCAAAATATATTATTATTAGACACATAATTTAAATAAAAGTTGTCAAAAAAACAAAAAACTTCGGAAAATTATTGATCTTCTAAAGTTTTAATATGAAATGCTCAAATCTGCTTTTCAAACATTCAAAAAATATTATCCGCCAAAGTTCATACTTAAGAAAAATACACTAACAGCAGCTATTATTACCCAAATTGGAATAACAAGATAGGATGATTTTTTAGCAGAATATTTATAAATTATTTCAAAAGCAATTATCCATAATATAATTTTCCAAATTGTGAAAATATCAAATTGAGCGGCAATATTATAAAAAACATTTGATTTATCTACTTCAGGAAATAACAAAGCCAAACTCGTTTGAACATCTACGGTTCTTTGAGACAACATAAGTGGAATTTTAATTATACTCGCTACTATATCAAGCATTTGAACATATAATGCAACTCCTATCATTTTCAAAATTTCAGTTTTCCCTCCACCAATAATATTACCAAAAAATAGAAATATTGCTCCAATTACTATAATAATTATTGGCTGAGAAACAACAATTCCAATGTAAGGAATTGGTCCATTCATTCTTTTTTCAGTTTTTTGAATCTGTTCTGTCTTTTGCTCATTTGTTAACCTTTCAACTTTTGTTATTCTTTTTTCTGCTTCGACAACAGTAACAGGAAGCATTAATTTATAACCAATCATACTTACTAAAATAAGAATTATTATCGGAATGATCGTCTGTTTCCAAGTCATTTTTGTTTTAATTGACTGAAAAGCAGCAGATGGTTTCAAAAAGACATTCATAAAACGATAGGCAAATGAATCATTTGTTTTAATTTCTTTTTGCATTTTGGTTTCCTCCTTTTTTTCAAATAATATAAGAAAATATTTTTGATTAAGAAATTAAATTGTTAAAATTTGTTTCCATTTGCTCAACTATTTAATTTATCATTTTTTCATTTTTTTACATATTTTAAGTTTACAAATTATTCTTCTACTTTACAATTGTTTGGTAAATTTTATTAATATTAACTAAATAAAACATTTTACTTTCTACTAATTTTTAACTAAATTACATTAATAAAAAATAAAGGAGTACATAATGAAATTTCCAGAGAATTTAAAATATTCAGAAGACCATGAATGGGTAAAAATTGATGGTAACATCGCGACTATTGGAATTACAGAATTTGCACAGAGTGAATTAGGCGATGTTGTTTTTATTGAATTACCAGAAGTTGATGATGAAATAAATGAAGGCGAACCATTCGGAACAATTGAAGCCGTAAAAACAGTTTCAGATATGTTATCGCCACTATCAGGAAAAGTAATGGAAGTAAATGAATCATTAAATGACAAACCGGAAACAATCAATTCTGATCCTTATGGAAAAGGTTGGATTGTTAAAATTGAACTGTCAAACGAAAATGAAATAGATGAATTAATGAATAGTAAATCTTATCGAGAATTTGTTGGCAAATAATTTTTTTTGAAATTAATTACGGAGCTTAATGATGAGTTATATTCCAAATACAAAAAATGATATAAATGAAATGCTTAAAAAAATTGGCGTTGATAGTTTTGAAGATCTTTTAGAATCAATTCCAAAAGTATTAAAATTTGATCAAAAATTATCATTACCCGAGCCATTAAGTGAACTTGAAATCGAGAAAGAAATTTCACAAATAACTTCAAAAAATTTTTCTGTTGATAAAATAAGTAATTTTTTAGGTGGCGGTGCT
>Ga0307928_10003518_pt1 | contig 11938 bp, 27 predicted proteins | sample AceLakmetagen232_FD_201815 | JGI IMG/M metagenome (GOLD analysis project Ga0307928, IMG submission 201815) | Saline water microbial communities from Ace Lake, Antarctica - #232 | ecosystem: Environmental > Aquatic > Non-marine Saline and Alkaline > Saline | place: Antarctica: Ace Lake... | reverse complement strand
CTTTCAGAAGTGCTTTCTTTTCCGCTTTCTTTGCCTTGACTGCCATTTTCCTGCTCCTTATCTGATCCCTGGGAGTCTCAACTTCTCCCTTCAACATTATATCGGATTAAGTGTCATTTGAGAACAGTAAATTCCGAAGAAAATGGAGACTCTTCGATGAAACCCTCTTCGACCAACCACGACTTCAACCCACAGCGAATCATTTCCTTCATCAATTCAGATTTCCCGAAAGCTATATGATCTGAATCGAAACCAGCCGTAGGACGCTGGGAACAAAGCTCTTTATATCGAGCCTTGTACTGCTCTTTTCGACGATCAATCTCTACTTCCAACTCTTTCATTGGTGTAGTTTTCAAAGATTCCATCATTGAATTTCGACGATCAATCAGTTTTTGCAATTCATCCGTCGTTTGATTCAACACCTTTCCTGCTCCTTTTCTAATCCCTGTGAGTCTAATCTTCTCCCTTCAACATTATATCGGATTCAGACCCGTTTCAGAACAGAAAAAATCAGGTGATACAGTATTTGAGGGAGTTGCTACAACGGCATCACCCTCTACTTCTATCCTGTCATAATAATCAAGGTCTCGTCCACCATTGACGAAGTATTCCTCGATGACGGACTTCTCATCCTTCTCCTCACAAACGATCACTTCACCAAAAGCACCATCAAACACAATCATCATTGTCCTTCTCCTTGAACAAAGATGTTTGATGGGATCGATCTTCGACAATCGTGAAGCCATCTTTCCGCAGATGCCAAAGGACATCTTCCGGGATCGTTCCTGTGACAAACGCACAAGCCTTTTCCCGCAGAGCCTTGAACATACTATCGGCTTCTGATTCCGACATCCCTGCACCAATCCGAAGAATCTTATAGGCTGTAAAGCCCCGTCCAGGCACTTCATTCTTACCCACATCGTCATACTTCCCGTTGTATTGTTTCACGTCATCAATGGAAACGTAGTAGTCTTTCTCTTCCACCATCTTTCCTGCTCCTTTTCTCTGATTCCTGTGAGTCTCATTCGCTCCCTTCAACATTATATCGGATTAACCCCTATTTGAGAACAGTAAATTCCGAAGAAAATGGAGATTCTTCAATGAAACCCTCTTCGACCAACCACGACTTCAACCCACAGCGAATCATTTCCTTCATCAATTCAGACTTCCCTAAAGCTATATCATCTGAATCGAAACCAACAGTAGGACGCTGGGAACAAAGCTCTTTATATCGAGCCTTGTACTGCTCTTTTCGACGATTAATCTCTGCTTCCAAATATTTCAATGGTGTGATCTTCATAGATTCCATCATTGAATTTCGACGATCAATCAATTTTTGCAATTCATCCGTCGTTTGATTCAACATTGATATTCTCCTCTTCTGATCCCTGGGAGTCTCATTCGCTCCCCTCAACATTATATCGGATTAACCCCCATTTCAGAACAGTAAATTCAATGAAGTTCACTCGCTCAAACTCAAAAATTCCTGTTCTCTCCCAAATTTAGCCTTCATCCTTCTTCTGGCAATCCTCCTATTCAGTCGCTTGTCATTCTTCCCATAAAACTCAAAACTGTAACCATGACGAAGTAACCGCCTATGTCGAACCATAATATCCTGCATAGCTATCTCCTTTCAAAAAGTGGGGATGTGGGACGGTTACTTCGTTGTTTAGGATGCTACATTATTTTGTCCCACATCCCATCTCATTCTACTAATTTGGATTCGGTTATGCCTTCAGGTTTGTCCTTGTTACACTCAGGACAAAAGTTTGCCAATCCGTGTCCATCCGTTACAATAGCCAAACACGAATAACAAGTCGGCTTTCCACAATTATAACAGTGGAATCCCTTTGTATATTTCCCACACTCACACCTAGTCTCATCGGTCATTTTTTAGCCCTCCGATGCAACTGGTTTTCCACATATTAATCGTAGGACATTGAACACAAACTCAATGTGTTTTAGTCCGTGTTCTATCCTAGTTCTGGACAGTTCTCTTTCGTCGCTTCCGAAGATGGTTAGAACCACTGTATCCGACATGGTTTTTGGGGGTTGTAGAATCGTTTCATCTGTAATGACAAATAGGGAATTCCAAGCTCTTCGATCCAGAGAAATACCATTAGGTTCTATCTGAAATCCATGAGCTTTTGCCCACTGTTTAACTTCAGAATCCATCGCCCTTACTCCTAATCCACTGTGTCCCAAAAAACTCCCTTGTTCCTATACTCGAAAAAAGACAAGGGGATAATGCACGATTCATCCGAAGGACTTACCGCAAGGACATACGGAACCTTCTCATAACGACGGATATTCTCGATCCTCCATATCCCTTCCTCAAGTCCACTGGTAAACTTCGTAGAAACGAATTTGAATTGCATATCTAGAGTGAGTTGTGCTAACATTCCCGGACCTCGATCCGTACACATCTTTCCTTCTCCTTAGATGAAGTTGTAATTATCTACTGCTTTCTTGAGGCTCTGCGTCCTGATGATCGTCTCACCGTCAAGAGTTACCTCATACCACATTTGAGACCTGCCTTCTCCAATATTCAGGAAGAAACAGACAAGTTCCCTCTTAAGACCATCACCCACTCGACTAGCCATTACATTTTGAATCTTATATCCGTCAAAATCGGATACCTTCAAATTCCTGTCTTCCATCATCCTACTCCTTTATCTTGTCCTTCCACCATTATATCGTAATTGAGGTCATTTGAGAACAATAAAATCCGGTTACTCCTTCCCTCTGTATCCCGTCGCCTCACACGCCTTCACCCTGTCCATAACGAACCAACGTTTAGGACGGTGATCTTGAGGAAGGGAGAACACAATGAACTCGTCTCTGTCGAATGCAAACCCTGCCGCTTCAAAGGGTCCGTTATTTATTACAACTATTACGGCAAGCGTAGGATCATCGATGGACTTGGAGGCTTCGCTTTGAGGCACCTCTCTTGCGTCATACATCTTAATCACCAACTCCGCTTTTCCCTTAGCTACTGGGATCGGTAAGTAGTATCCCATCTCTAAGCTCCTTTCGAGTATCTATATGGGAGTCTCAACTGCTCCCTTCAACATTATATCGGATTAGATGTCCTTTGAGAACAGGAAAATCCTACGATTAAAAGCAAAACCGCCTGGAAGTTTCTATTCCAGGCAGCTTTGTATCCTTCTCCTTCAAATATTAGTACGACAAATCGTTTTGGGGCGATTCCCCCTTACCTAGCCCATGATACACTTCCTTTCTTCTTTCTATCACCACTCTGATTTTTCAGACCTTGCTTTCTCCCTACTTCCGTCTCTTACGAAGTTGACCACTTCGACGTTTCGGGGTTATAATAAATAGCAACCCGATATGAATCTTTCGAGTCAATCAGGTCATTACCATTGCTTCCACCATTGGGGTGCTGATAACGGATACTCAATCCAAATCCCAAGCAACCCTTATTGTCACCCTTCCTGGACTCGAACGAAAACCCCCTAAGCTGAAACGACTCGAAAGCCATGTTCAGAATCGGAGGTAAGTTCATCTCGATGTTGCCGGTTTCGAGAATCCAGAGACCGTTGTCTAGGAAACTGAAATGTAAATCTCTCGGAGAAAACACGACTCCTAGCTTCGGTTGCAACACCACCGCTAAGTTCACTTTTGATGCATTCAGTTCGTTCAGTGTAACTTCTCTCAAGTCTCTCATCATTCCGATCCTTTATCTTGTCCTTCCACCATTATATCGGATTAGAGGTCATTTGAGAACAATAAAATCCCGTGAGGCTAGATCAAAAGAGACAGCCCTTTTCAGGACCGTCCCTAATGATTCACCCGACTTAGTCCACCTCAACCCTTGTCGTCGGAGTCACTACCACAGCACATTTCGGTTCCGACCTATCGTACTCGTCCAGGTCTCGTCCACCATCCGTAAAGTAGTCCTGGACAACCTTCGCCTCATCCTTCTCATCACAAACGATCACCTCACCATTCGAACCGGCGTATGCGATCATCATCATCCTGCTCCTTTTCTTGATTCCTGGGAGTCTCATTTGCTCCCTTCACCATTATATCGGATTAAGACCCATTTCAGAACAATTAATCTGTGAGGCTAAATCAAAACATCCAGAAAGCTACTCAGATAGGGGCAGTTTACGTGGTCAACTGTGTTCGATGAGCTACGAAATGGCGATTGAACTTAGCAAGATCATCCACTAGTTCAGCCCAAAGCCTGTTCAAACGCTTAAGCCGGGTTCTCAAACGGTCTTCTCTAATCTCAATCATTCGAGCAATTCCATCCACATGATCAAAATACTGATCTATGTCTTTGCCGTATTTTCTGATCTCTTCTACCAACATCGTTTCTTCTCCGTTACAATGACTTTCGGATAACTTCTTGTCCTTCCACCATTATATCGGATTGAAGTAACTTTCAGAACAGGAAAATCCTCTAATTCCCGAAAATCGACGAATGAGGGTACTTCTGAGCGTCTTTAAGCGAATTAGGTACTATTACACTAAAACAGATCAAACACACCTCTAGCTGGCTTCTGGGTAGCCTCTGCGTGCAAATTAGAGCATTCGAGAGAGGAGAATTCACGCCTTCAAGGAATATCAGCTTCCTGTCTGAGGTAATATCCACCCAAGCAACGATCTAACCAATTCCCATCGAGTGACCATTCTATTCTCTAATCCCGTCATAATCCCGTCAATCCCGTCATCCTATTCAGAAAATCCAATTCATCTTACCATCTCATATTTCAGAAGTCAAGTCCTATTCCCGATAAATCTATCATTTGGCAGTAATACTATACGGAGTAATACATAGCTGGGTAATACATAGCTGGGTAATACATAGGTCCATTTAAGTAGAAGTTAGTAAAGAATAGTGTCTTAATGTATTAGGTAATAGTATACTCTTTAATATTATACTTAATGGACATTTCTGATAGATCGAGTTATCATAAACTAAGTCATTGTTATCATTCTACTTAGCTTTCTTGATAAAACGATACAGCAAATCTTGTATTGAACTATCATTTATTCCATATAGATCATTCAATTTCTGATAAAACGATACAAGAAATTTCTGTATTGATCTATCGGAAATAGATTATGATAAAACGATACAAAAACATTCTGTATTCATCTATCATTTACTCAATATAGGATCATTCAATTTGTGATAAAACGATACAAAAACATTCTGTATTGATCTATCGGAAAGTCTGATTCTATTATCGGAGGCTGTTAAATAAAAAACACCCCCAGACGAATTCATTATCTGGGGGCTTACTCACAATTTTTACTACGCCTACTACACTTTACCTATTACATGGTTCCATCTCAGGAACAGACCTTTTAATTAGCCTTTCGGAATAATCATTTATTGATCATTTTATGAAAGACACGCTGTTCCCTTCTGGACACCTTTCTTTAACTAAAATCCTTCTGTAAATCAAAATGTACTCTAAATTAACATGCAAGTCAAGTCATCGTACCAATCCTCCAATAGTTGAAGTCCATTCTCAAATCAATCAGATAGCTCAATGGTTCCACAACATCCTATCACAACATCCCATTTCTGGGTTTGATAGCAATGCGGAATCCGAGGGGAAGAACTCCGCAAAGGGTTAAGCAAAACGGGCGTACCCATTTCCTCAACCGTGAGCAAGTATTATATCATATCTAAATCAAGAAGTCAATCCTTTTTTCGTTCTACTTCTTCCAACTTTCTTAGGATTTGACTTATTTTGTTGGCTTTCCCCCTGTTTTCAGCATCCAACTCCCTACATTTTTGACACAACCACTTTGCACTATCAGGGACTATTCTGTCATCGGAATATGCAAATGCTTCAATCCCCTTTAAAATAGCATCATCCTGATTAGTCATTTTGTCCAATCCTTTCATCATACTATACCCGGAAAACCAAATAAAAATGAGGAATGTACTTTGGATTCTTCTCTTAAATCGCCTGATCTTTTTGGTCAACTCCTCACTCGGATTAGATTGTACCATATCCTATCGGGAAAGTCAAATTAAAACTTGCCTTTTTCGGACAGGGTTCTCTTTATGTGGATTCCCAGTATTTTTTCTCTTCTAACTCTGAAATCTTGTTTTCATCTTCTGCCTTTGCGGCATTGAATCCTGCTGCAAAGGAAGCTAAACAGTGAGTTTGTTCACCACACGACTTTTTCCATTCGTACCAAGCATCTCTCACAGCTTTGCCCGCTGCTTTGTATTTGATTCCCATCTTCCTACTCCTTTGTTTTATCTTTCCACCATTATATCGGATTGAAGTAGCTTTCAGAACAATAAAAGATGGGATTTTCAGGCATTCTAAATTAAAACCCCCGCCTTTTAACAGGCGAGGGCTTTTCTCCTAATCGCTTTTATTATAGCGATGCGAGAACAGACTGAGGATCAGGCTTCGTGAGCGATCCATCAGAGTTAACGATAGAAGCAACATTGACTTCTTGGACTGGGAACTTATAACCTTTGCCGGTAATTACACAATCGGCACTTACGGGATATTTGTGACGCCGAAGGTTAATGCCAGTGATCTTGAAGTGCTTGCCTATATAGCTGCGGAAAGTATCGCCAACTTTCTTGTTGAGTCCGAGAAGAATAGCATCCCGCTCGTTATGGGAGTATTTGGCTTCTTCTGCACCCTCAACGGGAACGGTTACTGAGAATCGGAAAGTGATTTCTCCGGTAGAAGCACTGTAACGCCCACCACAACCCTTGTCGACACTGATACCTAGTTCCTTTGCCTTGGTTTCGATAGCGAAGTCCAACTCTTTTCCAACTTTCCTAACTTCTGCTTTGCTGAGTGCCATTTCCTGCTCCTTCTCTGATCCCTGGGAGTCTCAACTTCTCCCTTCACTATTATATCGGATTAAGTGTCATTTGAGAACAGTTAATCCTGAACAAAAAGAGGGGATCATCGAGTATAATAAACGACTACACCGATCCAAGTCTTCTTAACATACAGTGGAATGAAACCGAACAAATACCAACCCTCATACTCAATCTTAGAAAGGGATTCCCCGTTCTTTCTTCTTTCCACAATAAAATGCTTTTTTACGATCATTTTCCTTCTCCTTAAATGTTCAGGTTAGAAAGAATTCAATCCCATGTTCCTGTAGTGAGTTCAAAACACCAAAGCCTACGTCCACGGAGAGTTCCATGTCTCTCCCCATAGCCAATATATCGACAGCATATTTTGCATCCCTGAAGGATAGGTTCTTTCCCCCAATAACATCCATAAGCTCCTTGATGAAATTGACCTTGCTCTTCCTAATCCTCTCCCGAATTTCTGAATTGCTTTTGATCGTAAGCATCGTTCATCCTTTATGATTTTTCTATACCGAAACTGACCACTTACGGGTTTCGATATGATAGATAGCCTTGATCTGGTTGAAGTCTTCGATTTTATCTGAGATGGAGTCTTCAAATGAATCTGAAAGGTTAAAGCTACCTCTACCTGCGGATGAAGAATCGTAGGAAATAGACAGCAAGAAGGTCAAATACTTGCCATTCTCATCCATCCCCTCCTCCTCCCACCCACGCCTAGCCTGAATCTGAAAATTATTGAGAGCCATTTTTAGGATACGGGGAAGGCTAATCTTGATGAGTCCTGTACTGAAGGAAAATTCTCCATACACATCCTTGAAAACCAGATCAGTTGGCTTCCACATGACTCCCAGTTCCGGGGCAAGAGTTATCAGCAAATCCACTCTTGATGCATTCAGTTCGTCTAGTGTAACTTCCGAAGCGTTCCTCATCTTCCTGCTCCTTCATTAGTCCCTTCAACCAGTTCAGGTACCAAGTCTTTTCCGTCATTAATACGGAGATTGTGCCCATCTTTAAACCCCTCTTTATAACCCTCTTTATACCCCTTTCTCTGCCCCTTTTCATAGGAATTAAAGTGAGTCCTCATTACCAAAGCAAACACCACGATAAGGAGAAAAGAAGCTAGCAATATAGCTTCTTCATATTCCAAACGGTACCATACCTTAATGTTCTTCTCTTCCATTATCCTGCTCCTTTATTTATCCCTTTGGGAGTCTCAATCTCTCCTCAAATTCCTTGTTGATCACTCTAGTCCCAATACTTACCTTCCAACGTTTCCCTCTTCTGACAAGCCGTAGCCAATTCGGAATCCTGAATCAAGGCTCTTTCGTCTCTTTCGGATAGGGATTTCCTCAAGAAATCCACTTGGGGGACTGTATTCGGCTTTACAGGATTGCTTATTCCTTCTTGCATCCATTCTATGAGAGTCACGCTTTTCATCTTCCTACTCCTTTATCTTGTCCTTCCACCATTATATCGGATTGAAATCAGTTTGAGAACAGTAAAATCCTTGGATTAAAAGAAACCCCCGAAGCCTAAACCTCGGAGGTGTTGTTGTTAGATCAGGGTTGGTCCCTGATCTTGAAGTGAGTCCGTTGAATCTAGGACTCTTCTTCCTTAGTCAGTGTTCATCCTTTAAGTCATCCTCCAAATTATTATCACCTTCTAACACCAAATGTTCCAAATACCGAGGACATTCTTTACGTGGTCCTAGAGCAATGTCAAACCAACCATAAACTGTAGGATTCCCATAAGCTCCTTTTGGACAACAATAGAAACCTTGTTTCTCCCAGTGTAATGAACGCAACTCTTCCGAGAAATCCAAAACTCCCGGTGATGAATTCCAACAGGCAGTACACACATCTTTACTCATAGGCACGTATTTGGCTCCTTTTAGCTTCTTTGGACTCTTATACTTACATTGTACCAAAGATGCCTCTATCTTTCAAACAAATAGGCATAGCGTCCATTTTTACTGTTCTCAAACGCATCTTAATCCGATATAATAGTGAAGAGAACAAAAGAAGCTTTCAAGGGATCAGAAAAGGAGCAGGATTGATGCAACGATCTACATTCCAAAAAGCAAGTAAGTCTCTCAAAGAAAAGGAAAACCACGATGAAACTAAACCCTGAAACTCTCAATCCTATAGCCTATTTGTCACCAAAAAGATACTTCAGATTCTATATGCTGTACCTCCCCGAAGATAAGGTTACTTGTTGGCTCCCAGAAGGATTTATGAACTGAAATGGCTAAAATCAACCCCGAAATGAGAAAGCTTATTCGACGGGAAGTCTCAAGACTCCTGACCGAAGACTGTTACGATGTAGCTGAAAAACTAACCGGACAAACCATAGAAACAGACGACTTAACTCAATGGGTAGGTGCTATGGGTGAAGGATTTATGCGTGAATCCCGTATCCAAGTGATGAAAGATCAGGGAGATACTTATTGGGGTATGCCCTGGGAAGAATTCCTGTTCAACCTATCTATGGATGATAAGTTTGAATGGAAGTGCGTCTATGAATCAGAATACTCCAACGATGCTGCAATGTCGATGAATATGGTAGTAGAAGTCGATACCAAATACGGAGCATTAATGATAGCATCGGGAATTATGGGGAAAACTCTCGAAAGACTCGACCTCTATATCCAAATAGATGCCACTGGGTCTAAAAAGTTTACCGTTCGGACTATCGAAGAAAGTGATTTCAAACGAGACCTGGTTACAATGAATGGAACCGACCTAAGAGGTGTTCAAGTAGGCAAAAATCAATTGTTACTCCATACTCCTGGAGTCTATGGAGTTAGACATTGGCTCAATGTTCTCTTTGATGATGAGAAATTCAATCCCGTTTCCCCCTGGCTACCAATTGATTATCCCCTCTGGCTACCCGATCAGAATGGTTTGTGGAAGGAAGGGGATAGGGAAAGGGTGTTTGATGATGCACCTGATAAAATCAAAACACACTTCGGAGAATTACTATAATGGCTGAGAGAGATATTACCCGTGGGAAGTGGGTAGATATTGAGAATGAGGATCAATTCAACGATTGCATCAAGTATGGCTGTATCTACAATCGATGGGCTAAAGGAAGAACACAAACAAGAACTTGAGGATAGACTCGCAAAACTCTCTCAAGAACACACTTCTGCCATCTCCAAACTACAAGATGACTTTTATAAGAGAGTCAAGGAGGAAATCAAGAAGGAAAAAGCCCGTCAAACCGCCGAAGCTAAAGGGGTTATTGATAAGATTCGATCCAGCCACGGTATGGGCAAAAGACAAATTGATGTATAGAATTACAGGGGAAATGTCACTAACTGGCTTCAAAAATACCCATTTCAAAGCCAGTTAAGAACCACTTAGTATCAAATGTTCTAGTATATGGGGACAACCTCTCGGAGGAACATCTGTCTCTAAAGGATATTCCCGCTTCTCGAAATCAACCTCTAAAACACAAATAGACTCCCCAAATCTCTGCACACCACCTTCCCAAAGCTCTATAAATGACGGGAATAGAGAATTTTTACCAAGTGGAGACATTTCATTATGCCAACACTTCTTGCAGATCCGCCTCTTCAAAATCAACCCATCAAGCTTCTTTATCACCTTCATAAAATCATAAACTCCAACCTTCGAGGGCAAGAAGCACTAGCCCCTCTCTGTATTTCCCACCTATAATAAGCCCAGGTTTTGATACACCAGGGACTATTTATACCTAGTGTCCGTTGCATCTGCTGCCATTGCTCCTCAAACATATTATCACTGCATTCCAAACACCTTTATTTCAGCTTCCGTCATCGTTTATTACCAAATGCTCAAAATAGTAAAAACACTCTTTAGGTGGTAACTTCCCCGATATACTTACCCCGCCGTTCTTCATACTGGAATTTGCTATGGTAGGACAATAAACCCATCCCTGGTTCCATACTTTCTCATCCAATTCATTCCATAATCGAACATTTGGGTTTTGATCATGGGCTTTATCTATGCACCGTTTACAGATTTCCTTGTTCATTCTCAACACCCATAAACCATATCACAAAACCCCATTATACCATATCATAAGACCAAACGCAAGAAGGACAACTCCTTTTTTATGAGTTGCCCTTCGATGCTCTTACTTCTATTTTGCTAGGGTATAGTTCTCGCTGCCAAAATAGAACTCATGGATTCTACCGTTGAACTAAAATCTACGGAAGAATCAAGCATCTATAATAAATAGAGTGTTGAAAAAGGATATCTGATAGGCAGCGAATCCCATTTCCCAAGCCCTACCTGTATCCATAGACTTTATCTAGATCAACTAAATCAAATATTTCTTGCTCATCATCATCTGACCTTAAACCAAAACTCTGAGCAATACTACTAGCCAATTCTTCTTGAAGTTCGTCCTTTGCTCTCTCAATTTCATAAACTTGATCACTTGTTAGATTATCCAAATGATTACCTACATCCCAGCCTTTTTCTTGTACTTCTTGATGAAAGCATCACAAGCTTTACTAGTCACTTTATCTGTTTCCTTATGAATTACCTTTATTTGCTCATCACTCAATTCATCCCATCCATTAGCACCCCATTCTTCCTTCTTCGTCTTGCCACCTACCAACGACTTCGCTACCTTCAATAACTCTCTTGCCACTTTCTGATTATCCATCTGTAAATACTCCTTACCTTGTGGGAACCAAATAACTTGCACTCATGTATTTCTCATCACCATTTTCCCACTCTACTGATACATTCCAAGTCCTATCTTTGGGCCAACCATAGCCGGGAATATTCTCAGTTTCATATACCTTAGAGATAACGCCTTTCATACCCTCATACTCACTCAAATCAGAAGAAAAATTCTGTTTGATCAACCTTACTTTCTGACCCTTGCGAGGTGAATTGGGAACAGAATCAGGATAAGAGATGACCCAAGGGCTATACTTGCCTACCAAATCCTTCGCTACCTTCAATAACTGCCTTGCTACTTTCTGATTATCCATCTGTACTTCCTCCTTGTGTTGAACTATGCTCTAACTACCTTATATCAATCTACAAACTATTATCAAAAAATTCCTTTGCTACCTTCAATAACTCTCTAGCCACTTTCTGA
>Ga0307928_10003517_pt1 | contig 11939 bp, 6 predicted proteins | sample AceLakmetagen232_FD_201815 | JGI IMG/M metagenome (GOLD analysis project Ga0307928, IMG submission 201815) | Saline water microbial communities from Ace Lake, Antarctica - #232 | ecosystem: Environmental > Aquatic > Non-marine Saline and Alkaline > Saline | place: Antarctica: Ace Lake... | reverse complement strand
GGGTGGCTGCGGCCACCCAAAGCCGTTCAAATGGGCTTAGGATCGCCCTAAGCTGCTACAGGGGGAGTTGGGAGAACGCCGAAAGGCGCGGATAAGTAATGTCCGCCTACCGCAATCGTTACGGTAGACCGGAAAAGGAGTGATCGTACACTCATGAGTAATGGACTTAAGATTATGTGGGTAGGGAATCAGCATGATCAGCCTACGGGCTATGGCACCATCGCAAAGAAGGTCATTCAGTACGTGCAACACAATTCCAGACATGAGATGGTAGAGTTCGCAATCTCTGGGCTTCAGAGGGTACGGCCTTACGAGTGGGACGGAGTGAAGGTATACAGCCAGTCTACCTATGGCGGCAAGATGGGCCTTGGTGACTGGGCATCAGTTCAAGCGAAAGAGAATCCCGATGTATGGATGTTGAACTTCGATGCGTGGGCAACAGCCGATGCGTCAGGCGAGTCAGTGATCCCCAAGATTGGAGTCAAGTACGCACTATACCCCCCGATCGACCACGATCCACTACCCCCACCGTGGTACTCTGTACTACGGAATGCAGTCGACATCGTTCCTTACTGCGACTTCGGGGCGCGTGTGATGCGTCAGGGCCTTGGTCCTTCCGTGTCGATCAGTAAGCCAATCCATCACGGCATTGACACAAGCATCTTCAAGCCCCTTCACCTCACGAAGAAAGAGGTGTTCGGACAGGACATCGATGAAGACGCATTCGTAGTAGGTATCTTCAAGAACAACCAAGGTACCCGTGCGAAGTACGAACTACAGCTTGAGGCATGCCGCCTGTTCCTGAACACTGTGCAGGATGAACGTGTGCGCTTCTTCATCATGGCACACAAGACAGGCAACCAGTCTCCGAACCTTGAAGAGTTGATACGAAGATTCGGGCTGTCAGGCAAAGTGTTTATCATCGCCGCCGATAGCTACAAGGCTGGACTCACAGCCGAAGAGTGCGCGCGGTACTACAACGCTTGCGATGTTGTTCTGAATTGTGTTGCGGGTGAAGGCTATGGATTGCCTATCATCGAAGCCTTTGGATGTGGCGTTCCTGTCATTGGAACCGCATTCACCTCCATGCCTGAGTTGATTCTTGGCAGGGAAGGCGAGATCAAAAAGAAGATCCTCTCAAACGGCGAGTGCTACGAAGGCCCTCACGGGTGGGTAGTACCAACGTCCGGCAAGGAATACACGGCACTGAAGCGATCTGAACGCCGTATCTTCCTGCCACAGGATGCAGCCGCCGCCTTGATCCAAGCGTACTCAAAGCCTGAGACACGGAAAGCCATGGGTGAAGTAGCGCACGAGTGGGTACAGGATAAGGATTGGAATGTCATCTGCGGTCAGTGGGTTGACTACTTCGATCGACTTGAAGAGAAGGTGCAACCTAAGAAGTACACGTGGACGCCATTGAAGGAAGAAGAGAAGATCGCTGTCGGTAGTAAGAAGACAGCATGTGTAGTCTTCTCATGGAATCGCCCGAACTACCTTGTCAAGACGCTTGACTCACTGGCAAAGAACACGATGGCCGATGAATGCGATTGGTTCTTCTACCAAGATGGATGGAAGAACGATGAACAGTATCCGTATGCGAATGCAGAGGACGAAGCCACAGTACGTGGTCAGGTGCAACAGTGCTTTGAGATCCTGACAGACTTCCCATTCGAGAGTAAGGAGATCATTGCCAACGAGTACAACATGTGCATTGGATCACAGCTACAGGCCGCAAAGGCGCGCCTGTTTGAAGAGTATGACAATGTCATCTTCTTCGATGACGATCACGTTGTGAGTGAGGACTACATCGAGTTGCTGCTTCGGATGCACGAACAGTACCCAGATGCCATCGTAGGCGCACAGGCAAGCGAGATGCGAAACATCCCTAGCTATGCGAAGCCCAATATGGTAGGCATCACTGAGGGTGCATCCCCCGGCGACTCAACGGCGCGCGCTGGCAGATGGCGATGGCTTGCGTACTTGGTCCCTGTGTCTGCTTATCTTGCGACACTGGCTGAGATGGACGATTACATGGACTTCATCGGACCAAGCTACAGGAACATCCCTCATCACGCTGTACGTGTCCGCTATGGCTGCGAAGTCACGGGGTTCGACGGTGTGATGGATGTCATCTGCAACCAGCATGAGATCCAACGTATCGCAACGGTGATCCCTCGTGGTAGGTACATCGGAGAGACAGGGCTGTTTGGTACGCCCAAGATCTTCGGACAGATGGGATTCCCACGGTATGACACAATCAAGTTCGATGAAGCGTCATACGATCGCTTCGTGTCACCGCAGGATGAACCTGACCGGCAGATTGAGACACCCGCTGGGAAGATGACGCCTGACAAGCGCGGTAGATTGGAAGGTGCCGATCAGTGGTTGGTCGACACGATCAATGAACGCGTCCACGAAGGCGACACTGTTGTTGATGTGGGTGCATGCGCTGGCTACTACACGCGGCTGCTTTCGCAGAGAGTAGGACCAAGTGGAAAGGTGTACGCCTTTGAACCGAACCCTACGAACTTCAAGCTGCTTGCTGGAAACACAGAGGGCCTTGAGAACGTCATCCTCGTGAATCGTGCGGTGTCCGATAAGGCCGGTACTGGCACACTGAGTCTCAGCACCACGAATTCAGGCGATCACAGGCTGTACGATGCCGGTGAAGGCCGTGAAACGATCGAAGTGGACGTAGTGACGCTGGATGAATACTTCGGCACCTTTGGTACCTTACAATCGATCGACTTCATCAAGATCGATGCGCAGGGGGCTGAGGGCGCGGTGTTCGCTGGCGCGCGCAACTTGATAGCTGCTTCACCTACCATGGTGGCAGTCGTTGAGTACGCGCCGAAAATGATGAAGGAATTCGGGATCACTGCGAATGAAATGATGGATGAAGCCTTCGCACAAGGATTCTCATTGGTTGCCATCCGTGACGGTGGCGAGTCGATCGAACACTTGACCGATACCTACAAGGACAATGATGACGCGTTCACAGACATCCTGATTGAACGCAAGGCCCTCTTCGATGCAACAGATGGGGGTGCTGAATAGACATGATCAAGGCACACTGGATGCAATGCGGAAACAACTTTGGTGACTGTCTCACTCGATACTGGCTTGAGAAGTTGATCGGCCTCAGTGTCGAATTTGCCGAACCCGAAGACGCCATGGTAGTAGGCTGTGGAAGCATTCTCGATTGTGTGCCTGAAGGATACAAAGGCGTTCTGCTTGGGACTGGTTCGATGTATGACAAGCCACGTCCTGACCTACGTAACGTCGACGCACGTGCTGTGCGCGGCCCGTTGACGGCAGAGTTGATGGGTATCGATGCACCTTATGGTGATCTTGGCATCTTGTTCTACCACTTGAAGCCGAAGTTGATTGCCTTGGGTGCAATGCGCAAAGTGCATGCGCTTGGACACCTACCTCACTACGCAGTGAAGAAGAATCAGGAAGGGCATCTTATCGAAGTCCTGTCTGGGGTAGACGAAGTTCTGTTCGGTGTAGCGCAGTGCGGGAAACTTATCACGAGTTCCCTACACGGTATAATGCTTGCAGACGCACTGGGCATTGAGAACATGTGGATAGAAGAAGAAGCGGTATGCGGCGACGGGTTCAAGTTCAAGGACTACGCCGCATCCCTTGGTGAAGACATTCAGCCGAACACGTGGCGTCTTGGCAATCAGTACAAGATTGCTGAGATGGCAACACGCCTTCGGAGGATTGTCATTGAAACAATCGATAGCTGCATTGGCAGCGAAGGGGGCAGAGATGCACATCAAGAATAGCAACTCTGGATCTAAGTCGATCACTCTTCCTCAATTCGATGGATTGCGTGTGACGTTCACAAAGAACGGCCATGCAAACGTCCCTGACGCCGTTGGGCGTCATCTACTGAGGACGTGTCCCTCAATCGAGGAAGTAGGTGGTAGTACAGCAAAACGGTCACGGCGCAGCCGTACGACCGCAGTGAAGGGTGACACGCCTGTCTCTCTCAATCTCGATAGCGAGAGTGAGGTAGAGGCAGTCGATGTTGAAGCACCGGATGCGGACACGCAAAAGGATGGTGAATAGCCAATGGTACTTGAAGCCGGTATTAGAAGTCAGAGAGTAGACTCGATGCGAGAGACATCGGGCGCGCTTGCGACGGGTGGCGTGTTCGTTCCGTTTGGTGACGTAGTCAAGCGATTCTCATGGAGTCCTGACGCGGCACTAGAGGCACGACGCGGTATTGGAAGCGTCGACTCGAAAGGGTTCGACACGGGGCCGGAATCGCACTCGTGCGTAGTCTCCTATCTGTTGCAAGGCGCGCAAGTTGTTGCCGCTACGCTTCAGTCTGGGGATGAAACTGGTACGCTTGTTGCCGATCAGATTGAATGGACGGCTGTAAAGGGCGGTCACGATGGTAACGACATCACTGTTACCTTGATCGCTGGTACCGCTGACGCCGCTGGAATCACAGTGGTCAGTAAGGACATCGTGTGTGAGGTTGGTACGGCACTCGCCGCCGATCTCTGTACGTTGCTGAATGCGAACTCTGACGTTGCCGCACTGCTTACGTGTGCAACAACGGCAGTCACATCGGCAACAGGAACTGTTGCAGCCGCCGCTATTGGAACGCTGTCGGCAGGGGTATCGACTCCTCTGGCTGAGGCATTCAATCGTGACTGTGATGGACAGATCGAAGCACGAACGATCGTACAGAGAGAAGATCACTGTACGGGTGGCGAGTCTGACAAGGGTATGCGTACCTACATTGTTGTTGAGGGCGCGAAACCTGCGTCTGCGCGCATCCCTGGCGACCCTGGACAGGCTGGACCTATTGAGGTAGAGATCACATACACGGCTGAGAAGGGCCGTCAGTATGAAATCTCTCAGCCAAGCGCAGGAACCGTTCTGTACGTACTGTCTTCGGCAGCGGCTGATTATGCCGCAACGGTCACAGTTGAGGATGACGATGGAACGCAGGAAGAGATCGTTGTCAGTGGTACTGGTTCGACCACGTTCACTTCCATCGACGCTTGCGAATTGGCCTCTGAGTTGACAGGAACGCTTACTGTTCAGGAAGGCAGTGCGACCGGCGCTACTCTGATTGTCATTCGTGGTTCGGGCGATTACGCGAATGCTGAGGGAGACATGGGTATTCCCGTGTTGCCTACCAGCGGATCACGTACCGCGTCCCTTGGATCTGCCTATGAGAAGTTCTTGGGCGACACGATCCAGTCTGACGGATCGGATCTGGCGTACGACATCAACTCGGCAGAACTGTCTGTCGACAATAGCGTTGAGGCGTTGCCGCGTGGTCAAACGCGTAAGCAACGAATCGTTGAAGGTAATCGTGTACTCCAATTGACCGCTACGGTTATGGGAGAGAACGAATACCAAACGCAAGTGACTAAACATCTCATGGCTACAGCCAATGACATTGTTTGGACAATGACGAACAACGTCTTCTCACTTTTGGGCGCTGTTCTTACTGACGTTGGTGACAAGTCGATCGAAGAGGGCGCGGCTTACCTTCAATTCGACAACGTATTTACAGGAACGTCAATCACACTGGCGTAGCGAAGAATATGGCCTATGAGGGGCCGGATCGATTCTAAGGCCCCTCTAGTCCACTCAGATCCATGAAGGCGATACTTGCACGGGACAGACTGGCGTTCTGAGGTAGGATGTCAGTGAAATGGGAGGAAAAACACACCGGGAGGTGTCAAGAATTATGGCTAAGAAGGGAAAAGGCGACACAGTTCAACTGGCAAACCGGAAGAAACGGGCCACGATGGAGATGTTCAAGGTCAAACGTGACGGTGAAGGCAAGCTGATCCCCGTCGACCGTGAGACTGAGTTCGGAATCGTGTCTGTTATCCCTATGACTTACGGTGATGCCGAAGAGTGGGGAGAGACAATGGGCGATGCTGACAACGTCGACGCGAATACACTCGCGAAGCAGTTCCAAAAACATGTAGTAGATCCTGACATGTCAGGTATCAACGGCGCTACACTCAAGAAAGACTTCAAGCCGTTGGTCATTCAGGAACTCCTGATGGCGATCATTGGCGCATCCGGCCTTGAAGATCAACTGAGTGCCACGGTCAACGCTGACGGTACAGCCAAGGTAACTGTCGATGCGGGAAACGAATAGAACAGGAGGAAGCCTTGGAAGCATGGCTGCACACCGAAATGGGTTACAGCTTTGTAGGTCCGAACTCCTTCTACAGGCTAACGATGCCTGAAATCCGCAGGTTGCAACGCGGATATGAGACGTTACATAAGGAAACGAATAGCAACAAAGGTGGAAAGAGGCGTACTGGTCGAAGGCAGTCAGACAGTACGAAACTTGCAAAGTTCAAGAGTCGAAAGGGGTTGAATTAGACATGTTCGCACCGGCACTTCAGAAGCGAGTACAGGTTGTAGTATCTGGAAATGCCACCGCCTACAACTCTGCGATGGCCGGTGCGCTTGTCAAGACGAACGCATTCAAGGTCGGGGTCGTTGCCGCAATGGCAGCGGTCGTGGCCTTGAGTGGTGTCCTTGCTGGGGCGGCTGTGAAATCCGCAGCTTCGTTCCAACAAGCTATGTCGAAAGTGAAGGCAATCTCTGGTTCGACTGCCAAAGAGTTCAAGGCCCTTGAGAATGAAGCAAAACGCCTTGGTAAGATAACCAAGTTCTCAATGGTCGACATCGCTAGTGGGATGGAAGTTCTTGCACGTGCTGGACTCAAGCCAATCGATATGATCAAGACTATGTCTAGTGTTACCGCGCTTGCGGCATCACAGAACATCGAATTGTCTGAATCCGCTGGCATGGTCGTTGGTTCGTTGAAGGGAATGGGCCTTGCATACAGCCAAGCGAACCGTGTAGCCAACCTGTACGCGGCTGGGGCTGCATCTGCATACATGAACACAACTGACTTGCAGGAAGCGTTCACGGTCCTGATGCCATTCACCCGCGCGCTTGGTGAAGAGATGGAGACAACGGTTGGACTAATCGGTGTGCTGGCTGATGCGAACCTGAGAGGCACGAAAGCTACTACAGCAATGAGAACTGGATTTATTCGACTTGCAGCCCCGTCGAAATCCGCTGAAAAGTGGTTGGACAGACTAGGTGTAGCTGCATTCGATGCCGCTGGCGAGTTCGTTGGCATATCGAGTGTCATTCATCAATTGGAAGGCGCACTGGATGGCCTATCCGCCGAAGATCAATTGAAGGCTGTCGGTGAGATATTCGGCAAGAGGGCGGCTGGTAACTGGCTTGCTGTTATCAATCAAGGCGGCGATGCACTTGACATGATGATAGCCAAGGTGTCCAACACGAACGCTGCTTTCGACCAACAAGCAACGATGATAGACAACCTGCGTGGTTCGATAACGATCTTCGCTTCGTCTATGGACGCTGCATTCCAGGCACTAGGTGAACCTGTTCTTGGTGTGCTACAGAGTGCCTTTGAATACCTGACGCGGATGGTCAACTTACTGATCGATCGCATCCGCGCAGCCGCGCCGTACATCCAGGCGTTCTTTGAGACAATGTATTCTTACATCTCTTCAAACCGTGAGGCAATCGGATTCCTGATCAAGCAGATAGCGAACATGGCAAAGGTCGTTGTAATCATTGCCGGTGTAGCACTTGCCTTCAAGATGCTGATGTCACCTATCCTTTGGCTTACAGCCGCTGCATTCGCATTCTACGCTGCATGGATGTCGAATCTGTGGGGTGTACAAGAGAAGATTGAATCGTTTGGCAACGTACTTGGAAAGATCATCTCAGCACCGATTGCATTCGTGCTTGACATTACAGGTGAAAATGAATCAGCAGACGCAGTGCGTGGCTTCTTTGACAGACTCAGTGGAAAGCTGATTGGTCTTGCAGGTACGTTCGTCCTTGGCAAGTGGCTTATCGGCGGGCTGGTATCAGGTGGAACATTGGCGGGTGCGGCATTGACCCTTCCAACTCTTGCAGTAGCTGCGCACCTTGCGTGGTCTATCTTCAACTTCGTAAGTGATTTGAAAACTGAAGGTCCAGGTGCGGCTATCATGGGCGCAATGCCCGCCGCAGGTGGTGTCATCGGCGCAATCATCGGTGCAATCATTGGTGGTGCCCCAGGCGCAATAATCGGGTACACACTTGGCACAGCGGCTGGGTATGGTCTGAAGGTGCTTGTCACCGGATTGATGGAAACTGATTGGTCTATCCATGCGAAGGTCGTAGACGTACAGGTAGACTACGGCACCATGCTGGATAGGGCCGGTCTGATCAATCCTAGTGCCGTTACAATGCCTCTTAACCCTCGATGGCTTCCAGGGGGCGAGTTTGCGCTGGGCGGCGTTGTCCCTGGCACTGGCATGGGCGACACCGTTGCTGCGATGCTTGAACCTGGGGAGTTCGTCATTCCTAAGTGGATGATGGAAATCCAAGAGGTCAAGAACATGATCACGGGCATTTGGTCACGTGGTAAGCGCATGGCAGCAGGTGGGCCTGTCGGGTTCACCGCAGGTACAGCCGGTGCATTGGCAATTGAGTCGAAACTCCTAGCCGTATTGAACTCATTAGAGAAGTTCTTCAAGGAAAACTCTGTTGGACTGGAAGGTCAGGCATGGGTTGAAGACAACTTCGCTGCATTGAAACAATTGACAGAGTCCGCATTGATAACCAAAGATGAGTTCAATTCGCTGGTACTTGGCATACAGGAAGATGCCGCTGCTACTGCCGCCCTTGTTGACACCATCAATGAACAGGCAGACGCATCCCTCAACGCTGTTGATGCTGTCAATGGACTTGCGAATAGCGCAACGACGGCAGCGCAGACGTTGTCTTCCGCACTAGGGAAGGTGAAGGGGTACCTTACACAGATGCCTGGATTGCTTGGTGAAGTTGCTGGCAGCCTTGTTGACTTCGTCCAGTCGCTACAGGCAAATGACTGGGCCGGGATGGCAAACGCTGTAGGACAGATCATCTTGTCATTCATGCGTGAGGCACTTAGGAAGCTGCAAGATCAGCTTGCTTCACTCAATGAACAGCTTGCCGAACTGCAAAAGATTGTCGACTTCTATGTCGGTGCTATGCAGACGATCGCATCTACCGTATCAAGCCTTGCCAGTAGCTTCAGTGCGCTGGGAACGCTTGGGACGATGTTGTCTTCAGTGGTCAACCTGATAGCAAACTCATTCGCTATGTTGCAGTTGGAAGGGATCGACTTGGTATCAGCCGGACTTTCGGCCTTGTCTGGATTCATCGTGTCAATGGCCGGGTCGGTCAACTCGTTGATCCAACAGTCTGATGCGTACACCGCAATGCAGACAGAGTCTTCAAGTGTATGGAAGACGATCGGGGATTTGCTTGGTGAATTCATGTGGCCTCTTGTTGGTGCCATCCGCTACCTGAAAGCATGGCTTGGTATCCAAACCGATGCCGGTGATGCGATGACAGAGATCGGAGTCCCTTCCATGTGGAAGCGTGATAGAAGGGCCTACGAATCCGCAGCCCCTGGCACCATCTCAGGTGGTGGTGGTGTAGAGATACCGGCATGGGCAGTTGCACTGGGTGAAAGCCTGGGAGAGGCCATTAAGAACATCCTAGAGGGCTTTGGAATCAACTCTCTTGAAACCATCCTTGACGACATCAGGGCCTGGGCAACAAACGTTTGGCAATGGATCATAGGCGCGCTTCCTGGCTACGTGAATCAGATCACTGGCTTCCTACAGAGTATGTGGGGCGTGCTACAGTCTACGTACGACTGGGCTGTCAATCTGTGGAATGAGGCAGGTGGATGGTCTGGGATCATGGCGATCTGGGAAAAGTTCCAATCAACGATGCTTACGCTTCCATCATGGAGTGACGTTCAGGCAGAGATGTCAAGACTGCTTGCAGCCATTGCAGGTGTAGAAGCGGCAATCGCTGGGGTGGAAGCTGCAATCAAGGCGATGACCATTATCATTGCTATCGTGTCTGCGATACTCGCAATCATCCAAGCACTCGGACTACTGGGCGGCGAGAGTGGCATAATGTCAGGCATCCTTGAAGCGGTAATGGCAATCTCGCCTGAGATCGCACTGGTCGTGATCGCAATCATAGCTGTCATCGCAGCCATCGTGCTGTTTGGTGACGAAATCATTGCCTTCCTGGGGAGTCTTGTTGACATCGTTGTTGGGGCGATCACTGACCTGTTTGATTCTCTTATCGGCGGGATCGTGGACATCATTGGCGCTGTTGCGAACCTTGCTGGCACAATCCTTGGTGGAATTGCTGACATCGCAAGCATTGTAGTAACCGGGATCTCCAATATAGCTGTCGCAATCATAAACGGTATCGCTAGTGTCGTTGGTTCAATCGTGACGGCGCTTGGAAGCATCCTGGGTGGTGTTGTATCGGCAATCGGTAGCCTTGTGGGTGGAATCGCGTCTGCGATCGGCGGCATTGCACATGTCATTGGATCAATGATCGGGGCGCTTGGTAGCTTGTTCGCTTCATCTCTCAACGCCATCGCTGCTGCTTTGAGAAACCATATTGTCAATGTCCACGTTACATGTAACTGTACAAGCAGCAGCGGCGGTTCAGGTGGTGGTTCGGGTAGTGGTTCAGGTGGCGGTTCAGGCGGTGGAGGTGGCGGTTGGGGCTTCGGTGGACTTGGTGCATTAGGTGCGCTTTGGCACTGGTTTACTGGCTTCGCAGAGGGCGGCCTGATCACCAAACCTACACTGGGGTTGATCGGTGAGGGTAAGAACGCAGAGGGTGTATTCCCGCTGTCTGCCGATACGTTCAAACGCTTCTCTGTTGGGATCGTGGATGCAATGGCTAATATGACAGGAGGGATTGCCTTGACGCCATCACTCGCAGGATACGGGTCGATGGGTAGAGGTGAAGCGCCTATCACGGTCTACAATGAGATCAGCGTCTACCTTGGTGAGGAAGAGGTAAGCGACATCGTAGTCAACGATATTCGGAGTCGCAGTAGGGATCTGACTGGAAGCCGGTCTACACTGGCATCGGTCAATAGGAGACGGTAATGAGTCGAACGCACATCAAGACACGAATCAGGGTATGGCACGATGACGATACCGTTGTCGATCTATCCACCCGTATTGTGCGCGGGCCTACGCGTAGCGGTGACATTGATACCGCTGACTGGACTGTGGCTGTGACGTTTGACAATCGGAATGACTACATCAATGCGAATCTATCGCTTGACCCGCTGGACGAACTCAGCACATTGAACCTTGATTCAAGCGGTAACTTCGATCCAATCCTCACTGAGAATCATGTCGTTATGATTGAGGTAGACGAAGGCGCTGGCTGGGTAGTGTGGTTCGATGGGTATGCCGGTGGCGATGTGAACAGCGTGGTAGTGAACACCAAACGCAATACGGTTACGTTCTCTCCTGACGGTGTGATCATGCCCCTGAAAGAGAAGGATAGGCTTGAGAAGATCACCTATTCAGATCGTGACCTTGCTACATCGTTGCTGCAATCGATCCTGTTGGATTCAGGGTTCAAGGGAAGGCTGTCTCACGTAGTCATTTCAGACGATCCAACGGCACAGGTAGATGAATACACTACGAAGGTAGGATCGACGTGGGATGCCCTACAAACGGCTGTAGCGAAAACAGGCTACATACTAGCCTCAAGGTATCACGCGGCAACTACGGCCTACAACGATGGATCAGGGGAGTCCACATCGGTAGCTGGCTTCTACCTCACGCTGTACGATCCAATCAGATCTAAGACCACCGTTGACTACACGTGGACAGATGAATGCGTAAGGCGAAACGTGCGCTACTCGATTGACGACGTAAGAACGTGGGTACATGTTGCCTTTGAGGATGCAGGTGGCGCACAGCAACACACACCATCTACGTCGAATGCGGAATCGCGCGCTAAGTTTGGTATCCCCGCTGGGGATGGCACTAAGATTCACAGGCAGATGCGTATCGTAG
>Ga0307928_10003516_pt1 | contig 11940 bp, 17 predicted proteins | sample AceLakmetagen232_FD_201815 | JGI IMG/M metagenome (GOLD analysis project Ga0307928, IMG submission 201815) | Saline water microbial communities from Ace Lake, Antarctica - #232 | ecosystem: Environmental > Aquatic > Non-marine Saline and Alkaline > Saline | place: Antarctica: Ace Lake... | reverse complement strand
GCGAAGCGCAAGGCCATAGGCGAGGCCCACCGCAAGATCTACTACGCACTGAACGTTGAGGGACCTGTCCAGATTCTAGACAGCTCTCCCACCCCACCTGTCCAGGAATTAGACAGGCCCTGTCCAGATCCTGGAAAGGCCCCTGTCCAGATTCTGGACACTACTACACCCACTCAAGACAACACCCAAACACTACAAGAGACAGAGACGCCCGCCGACCGGATCATCAACCGACTCAACGAACTCCGGGAGGCCAGCTGGCAGTGGGCGCAGTTCCGGCCGCTGAAGGCGACGAAGGCGAACGCAGAGCACATCAACGGGCGACTGGGAGAGGGGCACCCCGAGGCGGGGCTGGTGTTGGTGCTTGAGTACCTGGCGGCGAAGGACGCGGGGGACGAGAAGTCGCGTCAGTTCTTCGACTGCGTGACCCCGTTTCGGACCGCGAACTTCGACCGCTATCTGACGTTGGCTGAGGACTGGGATGCGAAGGGGCGGCCGTCGCTCAACCGGACGCCTCCCGGATGGGCCAGGGACGACCGATCCAAGTTGGGCAGTGAGTTTTCCCACGTCACGGGTGTGGCGAAGCGAGATGACGCCGCCGGTCAGGTGTGGGACGAGGTCGTCGCGACGCTGAAAGCTACGATCCCCGACACGAGCTATCGGACCTGGCTTGCGGATGCGGTGCCGTTCGAGCTGTCCAACGGGAGTTTCAAGCTCGTCGCTCCCGACGGGTTCACGGCATCAGGGATCAAGAGCCGTTACCGGTCGGAGATCGAGCGGTTGCTCAGTGATGTCCGAGGCGAGCCAACGGATCTGGTTATCGAGGTGAGGCACACGTGAGAGGAGGAGGTTCGACGATGAGCTACACGAAGATTGAGTGGACGGATAAAACATGGAATCCGGTGACTGGCTGTACTCCTGTTTCTGAGGGCTGCGCGAACTGCTACGCCGCGCGGATGGCGAAGAGGTTGAGGGGGCGTTACGGGTATCCGGCAGACGATCCGTTCCGGGTGACGCTGCATCACGGGAAGCTCAACGAGCCTGCTGGATGGCGGAAGCCGTCGATGGTGTTCGTATGCTCGATGGGCGATCTGTTCCACGAGGACGTACCCGATGAATTCATCGCTCAGGTGTGGGGGCGGATGGGAGCGTTCAATCGCCACACGTTCCAAGTGCTCACGAAGCGCCCGCAGCGAATGGCCAAGTGGCTGAATGACTGCGGTGTGAGCGATGAGAACGAGGACTGGATTGTGCATGGCCCATCGGACTACTCGATCGCGCTTGCGAGAGACTGGCCCCTCCCCAACGTCTGGCTCGGGACATCGGTTGAGAACGAAGACGCCCTATGGCGTGTCGGAGAATTGATCCGAACGCCAGCGGCGAAGTGGTTCGTGAACTTCGAGCCGTTGCTGGGGCCTGTGGACCCAGAACAAGAGTTGGGCGGGGCGGATGAGTCCCGGCGGTATCTCAACGGGTGGCACGGCATCGACTGGATCATCGCAGGCGGCGAGTCTGGTCCCGGTGCACGACCTATGCACCCTGACTGGGCGCGGAGTCTCCGGGATCAGTGCCAAGCGGCGGGCGTTTCCTACTTCTTCAAGCAGTGGGGGGAGTACGGCGCAGGCTCCGTCAAGGTGACGACAGGAGAGCCCGTCTTCCGCATGTTCGAGAGCAAGATGAAGTGGATCCAGAAGGCGCAGACCTGGGTCAACGGTGGTGCCTGTATCGGTCGCGACGGGCATCTGATGAAGCGTGGCGAGTGTTTTGAGGAGGAGAGCCGCTATCCGGTGGCGATCATGCACCGCGTTGGCAAGAAGAAGGCCGGTCGTCTCCTCGACGGAAGGACGTGGGATGAGTTTCCCAGAGGTTGAGCGATTCTGGCAGAAGGTGCAGAAAGGCGATGCGAGCCAGGTGCGAGAAATCAGAGAAAGGCACGTTCCGGGGACAGTCAGGATTGTCGATCTGGCAGGAGAATACGGCGTCAGCAAGAGCCAAATCTGGAACATCGTATCGCGCCGCGAGTGGAACGAGATGCCGGAGGTGGGTTGATGCACACCTATCGCTGTGAGTGCGGGTACGAGCACACGCCGGATCCGGAGGGGATGAAGCGAAATCGGATGGTCCGGAAGCTGTGGATCGACGATCCGCGGAAGACGGGCCGTGAGTACGTGCCGCCATGGCTGACGTGCGGCAAGTGCTTCGAGGGCGCTGACGGACGGGAGAAGCAGAACGTCCGGATGTGGCCGGTAGTTGAGGAGGGGAGGTCGAAGACGATGGTCTGTCAGATTGAGGAATGCGGGTTCTCGCACGAGATGCCGGAGGGCTTTGGCAACGGCTGGCGCTGTCCGAAGTGCCTGGTGGGGAGGATGCAGGGATGAAGACTGAGACCCAACGCGGCGTCAGTCCCGCTGCACGCAAGGAGGTAATCGAGAGGTCCCATGGCTGGTGTGAGCTGTTCTGTGTGTTGCCGACGCCCGGCAATCAGATCGTCCATTCTTCGCATCAAGGCATGGGCGGCGCAGTGTCCGATGCTGATTGTAACCAGGCGCGCTATCTGCCCTATGGCTGCCAAGCGTGCCACGATCGCCTACACGGGCCGGGGATGCCGTGGAAGATCGTGGAGATCGACCTTGATGAAGGTATTCTTGAGATCGTCGATGCCGGCGCGCACAAGGTGGGTCACGATAGGATCTTCTTCCACCTGTGGCCTATGTGGCGAGATGCCATCGAAGAGTATCCGCTGTTGGTGGACGCCGTCCGTCGGCAGAACGAAGCGGCGTTCGACGTAGCGAAGCACCTCGCGCCATTCAAGCCGACGAAGAAGGGGCCGGAGCTGTTTCGCGTGTGCCCTGAGATCAAGGAGTTTGGTGTCAAGGCGACGTACTGGACGTTCGTTTCCCTGCTTGGCATGACGTCGGCGAAGGCGAAAGAGCTGATGCCGGTTGGCGAGTGGATCAACGAAGAGGGCATGGGGTCAGTGCGAGGCGTCGACATGGACGCCATCGACGCGCTGAGGACAGCGCCCGAGGAAGAGGTTGAGCGGTTGATGGGGTTGACAGCGAAGCCCGTTAAATTCTGGAAGGCGATCGAGGACATGAGCCAGAACAAGCATGGGCGGCGGGCGCACTATCTCAAACACAACAAGAAGACAGGCAAGCTTGAGGATCTTGGCTTGCTTAAGGTAGAGCCTGATGTGGCGGAGGTATTCCGCCTCATCAAGGGGCGGATTGTGCGGGGCGGGGAGGGTGCAGGATGAAGGCTGAGGAGGCCGTGATGGAGAAGCTGAAGCCGTGTCCGTTCTGTGGATCAAGAGAAACGCGGGAGATCGTGAAGGAATACGATCATGGGACAAGCACGCACAGGTTCCGAGTAGTCTGCTCTAGCAACCGCGGCGGATGCGGCGCTTCATCTCCGCATTGCTCGAACCGAGAGGAAGCCATCGCCGCCTGGAACCGCCGCGAGACAACCGAGGGAGGTGAGGAGGGGTGATCGTCGAAGGGTATAGCATGGATCTCTACTGCGACTGCCGCGAATGCACAGCGGCCCGACGTAGCGGCAACCTCTATCACCCGGCGCAGTTTGGGGCATACAGCAAGGGCTATACCACTCGGCAAGCGAGAGCGGAAGGTTGGAGGATCTCGCGGGATCGCCGTTTCTGTTTCGCGCCCGGACATAGAGTGATTCCAACAGCAGAACGTGAAGCCGACTGACGGTGCAGCGCGAGAGGAGAAGGGATGAAATGTCCTGAATGCGGAGGATGCGGGTGTCTCGCGTGCTGCTGGACCGGCTTCTCGGACAGCGACGACGAAACACCTGACCCGGAGGGTGGTTGGGATCGGGAGATGCGAGCGGACAAGTAGCAGCTGTGCCAGCAGCACCGGCGAAAGGATGGGGGAGTGGGACGACTTGAGGAAGCAGTACAGGCACTCGCCGAGGATCTGGAGCTGCCGAGATCGTACATCGAAGGCGTGCTGCGATCGCTGGGACTGGCGTCTCGGATCGTGAGTACGCAGGAGGACTTGACGGCGTGCGTGTCGATCGAGTTCTATCATGGGCGGCCGGGGCGCACAGTGCTCACGAGCAAGGCTCCGGAAGGGCTCGTCATCCACCCAGCGGAACAGCGGGCTGTTGCTCGGGAAGAGAGAGAGAGATGAGAGTGTATCTGCTATCAGAGGGGAACTACTCGGACTACCATGTCGTTGGCGCGTTCAGTTCTCGCGAAGTAGCAGAGGCTGCGCGCAAAGTATGGGGGTTGACGAATGCCGTTGAATGGATAGAGCTTGACCCAGCAGTCAAGCAGGTGCCAGACGGGATGGCGCCGTACTGTGTCGAGATACTTCGGGATGGGTATGTGCTCGAGGTCTGCGCTGGTGAGCCGTGGAAGGTCGGGCGCGTCGAGTTGGAGGGACGTGCGGGCAAGTTCACGGTGCTTGCGCGTGACGAAAAGCACGCTATCAAGATCACCAACGAGAAGAGGGGCCAGTTGATCAGGTCTGACCCTGTAATCGACGCTGGATTCAGAGGCTGGCTGTACGGACTGCCTGTCTACACATCCGATCCAGCGCTGTTCCACTGGCCGGAGACAGAGAAGGAAGGCACAGACGAGTAGCATGAGACAAGTAGCCACATCTCACGGGCCTGCCAGGGCCTATCCCAGCTGCTCGTCTCCCTAAGAAGGGAGAGGAATGCGAATCACCTACACGTACGAGTGCGAGGAGTGCGGGGAGAGCGAGCGCCTTGAGTTCCGGAGAGGCGACCACGTTCCTGAGGGGATGGAGTGCCCCGACTGCAAGGGGCGGATGGTCCGGCTGATGCCGAAGCCGGCGGTGCACAACGGGTTGAAGAGGCGGTCCTGATGTACGAGTACCGAGCGACAGTGCTGAGAGTAGTGGATGGCGACACGGTGGACCTGGACATCGACCTCGGTCTTGACGTGCATGTCAGAGAGCGGTGCAGGCTGTTCGGGATCAACGCGCCGGAGATGAGGGGCGAGAGCCGTGAGGCGGGCGAGGCGGCGAAGGAGTGGCTTGTGAATGTGGTTTGGCCCGCCGTATCTGCGTCTGGGGCGGTGCGCGAGACAGCAAAGAATGTGGTCATCCAGACGCTGAAAGACAACAAGGGCAAGTACGGGCGTTACCTCGCGATTCTCATCGTCGACGGCGAGAACATCAACGACGCCATGATCGCCGTCGGCCACGCCGTCGAGTACCTGCCGTGAAAGGGTAGCCATGGGAGAGAAGGGCGAGCTGACGGACAAGCACGCAGGGAGCATGACCACGTTGCAGGCAGAGTTCGTGGCGAACTACATCGCGAATGGATTCAAGGACGCGAAGGGTGCCGCATTACAGGCAGGGGCCTCGCCTGGAACGGCGAAGAACGCCTATCTGAACTTCCTCGGTTCCCCCGTGGTCAAGGCAGAAATCGACGCGGTGAGAGACATGCTCAGGGAAGCAAGTCGCGACAGGCTGCTTGGCGTGGCTGACAAGGCTGTGGGCGCGATCGAGGCTGTTCTGGACGACAAGGATGCCCTGGCAACGGCTAAGATCAGCGCGGCGAAGGCGGCGATCGAGATGTCGGGTGTCTCCGAACCGCTGCAGGTTGAGCACACCGGCAAAGACGGAGGCCCGATTGAGCATGAGCACTCCATCATCCGCGCTCTGCGGGATCGACTTGCTGACCGACGAGGAGAAGCAAGCGCTTCTGACGGAGGCGGAGAAGGATCCGAAGCTAGCTGAGGAGCTGGAGTACTGCTGGCCCCTGTGGGCTCGAGACGACCAGCTTCCGCCGCCTGGTGATTGGTACGTCTGGATGATGCGTTCCGGGCGCGGCGCCGGGAAGACGCGGGCGGGGTCTGAGCAGGCCATTGAGTGGGCGAAACAGGGGATCTCCCCGATTGCCCTTGTAGCTCAGACCAAGGCCGACGCCCGCGACACGATGATCGAGGTCGGTGACTCCTCAATCCTGAAGCGGTCGCCACCATGGTTCACTCCCGAATACGAGCCGTCCAAGCGCCGTCTGACGTGGCCCAACGGCGTTGTGGGCATCGTCTACTCTGGCGACAAGCCCGGACAGCTGCGTGGCCCTCAGCACGGCAAGGCGTGGGTTGACGAGCTCGCCAAGATGATGTACCCACAGGAGACGCTCGACAATCTCGAGTTCGGACTTCGTGTGGGTGACAACCCTCAATGGATCTGCACGACGACGCCTCGTCCGATCAAGGTGATCAAGGATCTCCTGGCCGATCCGGACTGCATCGATGTTGTGGCCGAGACCTACGCCAACGCCGCGAACCTGCCGAAGAAGTGGCTCAAGCGCCTGCTCTCCAAGTACGAGGGCACTACGCTCGGCCGCCAGGAGTTGCACGGGGAGATCATCGGCGAGGTGCCTGGCGCGCTGTGGAAGCAATCACTCATCGAGCATATCAAGGGGCCGATTGGAGACCTTGATCGGATCCTCGTCGGCGTGGATCCACCAGCGTCGAGCAAGCCGGGCAGTGATGAGTGTGGGATTGTCGTCTGTGGCCGGCGCGGGGATCACCTGTTCGTGCTGGAGGACCTCAGCGACCTGATGTCTCCTGACCAGTGGGCACGGACGGCGATCGCCGCCTATCACCGTTGGGGTGCGAATGAGATCGTCGCGGAGCGGAACAACGGTGGCGAGATGGTTGAGGACGTCATCCGGCAACGTGACAAGACCGTGGCGATCGACCCCGATGTCTGGGCATCGGTCGGCAAGTCGCGCCGCGCAGAGCCAATCGTGGCGATCTACGAACAGAAGCGTGCACACCACGTCGGGGCGTGGCCAACGCTCGAAGATCAGATGTGCACGTGGCTCAAGGGTGCGACCGTCCGTGAGATGGGCTGGTCTCCGGATCGGATGGATGCGATGGTCTGGGCCGCGACGAAGCTGATGCTCAAGCCGGAGATCTCGACCGAGGACGGCGTCGTGGAGATCGAGGATTGACGCGGTTCAGAACCACACCAACGTCTCTTGACACGCGCACCGGAATCAGAGTAGGATAGCGGCAAGCACGCTGGTGCGAATCCACGCGGCTCGGCAACACGCCGGGCCGCTTTCGTTTTGGTGTGCGGAGGGCGGGCAGATGACAGACCTCGAGATTGGTAGGAAGGCTGTTGACGCCTATCGCGAGGCTCATCGGCAGCTCCACATGGCCGGTTGGCGTAAAGGTATTTCCGAGGAGCACACACCGCTACTTGAGAAGCTGGTGGCCGATCTCGAAGCAGCTGGCGTTGTCTCGTCAGAGACGGATAGCGAGCACAGGAAGACCGAGGTGCTTGCTCGGTTCTGGGCCAGCAGCGACGAGCAGAACGTGAAGGAACTTGGCTTTACCGACAAGGCGGATTTCGCTGAGAAGGCGACAGAGGAAGACAAGATCGCACTGAGGTCCAAATGGCGATAAGTACCCGCGAGACCTGTCGACAGTATTTCGAGCGCCGTCTGAGAGAGGGCTGGAAGTGTGTCTCTCGTGACGGGCCTTTCGTTGTGCTGTTGTCGCCTGATGGCATCCGAAAAGAGATGGACCTGCGGAATGATGTTGAGACACTGCGACCGAACGGCGCGGGGGATCTGACACAATGGGTGGTTCAATTTCCAGACTCTGGTGCACATTGGGACAAGGTGGATGAAGTTGTGGCGGATGACGACACGACCTATGTTGCCATCCCCGGCGAGAATGCCGTTGATTTATACGCATTGCCTGCCCATTCTGGCAGCGGCACAATTAATAGTGTCACAGTTTATGCGCGTGCGTATGTGGCCGCCGGTGGTGGATTTAGCATCCGCATTCAAACACATAGCACCGGGTACAACAGTAGCAATTTAACGGGGGCGGCGTGGACTACACATTCTTATGAATGGGCTACGAATCCGAATACTTCTGCTGCTTGGACATGGGATGAAATAGATGCGCTGCAAGCTGGGATGATTCCCAAAAGATTCAGTGAAGAATCTATAAAGGTAACCCAGGTCTATGTCGAGGTGGACTACACGGGGGACGCCGTTCCGCCGACGCTCTCCATGGGGGTGGAAGCTCGATGATGCGCAAGTGCCGCGAGTGTGGGGTCACATACGAGATGGAAGGCGACCTCTGCCCGTCGTGCGCGGCGAAGCTCGCTGACACCGAACTCCAGGCGCGGAAGGCGATGGCAGAGAAGCTGCACGCGGTTCTCGTGCGATGTGCGAAGTGTCAGCAATTCTTCAAACTTGAGTCGGAGAAGGATCTTGAGGCGGTCCAGGGTGGGCAGATCAGGCCCATGTGCCCGCGATGCCAGGTGGTGCTCAACAGCAGTATCGCCTATGCGGCGAGCAAGTACGGACTGAACGGCAACGTGTCTGTGCGGGGCGGCCAGATCAAGACCGTGCTCGGATGGACGTCGATCAACTAGCGGAGGTGAGGGACATGGGTGGACCGAGGGTATTCGCACCGAGCCACATCGAACACGTCGACAACCAGAAGCCCTGGAAGTCGATCAACGAGGTGCCGCCGAAGTGGAAGTACCTCAACGGTGCACGGCTGAACGTCGAGCAGTGCAACGAGATCTACAAGGAGATTGCCCCGCGGATGGGCAACAACTACGCGCTCGCTCGGATCGAGTTCGAGAAGACGCACAAGATGGCCGGTAGCGTGTGGATTGACAACGCGCAGCCGGCGCCACGGCGAGTTGCACCGGTGAACGAACCGCCGGTAGACGCCGCCGACGGGGGTGAGGACTAATGTCCAGCGCACTCTTAGTGAACAGCGCGGGCGGTAGCGCGGCGGATCCGGTACTCAAGGATCTCGGGCTGCAACTGGTATTCATCCCGGAGTCGATGGATGTCGCGACCGCAGACGATGCGGCGATCGACACCGACTCGACCACGACCTACACCAACTCGGTCAAGGCATCGCTGAGTCCAGCGGCAACGGTCATCGAGAAGGGGACCAACGCTGCGTGGGACGGCGATACGGACATACTGACGATCGGCAGCACCACCGGGCTTGCAGCCGGGGACAAGATCTACCTGAGTCACGCGTCGCTCACTGACGGCATCTACGAGATCCTGACGGTTGAGGACGGCACGACACTGACGCTGACCTCCGACCTGGGGACGACGATCACCACCATCTCCTACCAGGTCGCATGGCGGTACGACTCCGACACGGGGACCAGCCCATACAGCTCGGACGGAAGCGGCGTGGAGAACTGGGTCAAGTTCAAGGCGAGTGACGGGGCGACCAACCAGACCGACAAGTACCAGGACTACTTCGTCTTCGTGCGCGACCAGGCGAGCGACGTGGTGGTGCTCGACGGTGGGTCGTACACCGGGCAGGAGACCAAGAACTCGAACATCACGCTTGCCATCTGCTCTGCGTGGACCAACAACGGGGGTGTGGCCACGGTTGATCTGGAGGTACACGGCACCGAGGCGGTCTGTAACGCCTACTGGAATGTCGGGCTCGACGATCAGGATGAGAAGGTACTTGCCACCGCGGAATCGACGGGGCTCTACCTGTCGGCGGGTGACGGGATCAAGTATTTCCGACTCGTGCTCCGGGCGCTTGCGGAGTCCGCTGACTCCGCCTACGTCGACTGTGACATCACCCTCGACTCGACGGGCCCGACGCTGTCGATCAGCGTAGAAGCGAGGTAGGCAACATGGTGGCACGGCGGACGTACGTTGACATCACGTTGACGAGCGACACACCGTTGGGTGTGTTCGATGTCTACCGCGTCAAGGACTACAACGGGGCCGAGGGGCAGCTTACGCTTCTCGGTCCCGATACTGTACGCCGCGAGCTTGTCGTCTCCGAGCTGTCTCCGGTAACGCTCTTCGCCACAGGAGAGGTCACGACCTGGGACCTCGGGACGTACGAGCTCGAGGCGCTGGTACGCGACCTCGTTGACAACCGGCTGATCATCACCCGCTACCACGACCCACGTGGAGATGAGGCGGTACAGCCCTTCTCGTTCGATCTGACGGCACCGTACACACCGGCGCAATGGGAGTGGCACGGCAATGTGAAGGTCGGCAAGGTCAGCCTGACGGTCCGGATCTACTCGCCGGAGACGACGGTGGTGGTGCAATGACCACGAAGATCAAGCAGGGAGACACGCACAATCCGCTTGTCGTGGTGCTCTACCGCGATGGGGTTGTGGTCGATCTGACCGATGCAGAGGCCGTCTACTTCTACATGAGACCGAAGTACGGGGGGACCTCCGTTGGCGGATCCGCGGCGTTTGACGATCGGGAGGGAGGTCAGGTCTCGTACGCCTGGACCGCTTCCGATCTCGAGGTTGCCGGGAATCACGAAGGGGAGTTTGAAGTCATGTGGTCAGGGGATAAGCCGGAGACCTTCCCGAACGGGACGTACATCGAAATCGAGGTATTGCCAGACCTCGGTGCGGGAGGCACTCCGGCCTAGGAGGGCCCGGACTTGAAGGAACGAGTAGCGCTCAGGGAACGAGTAGCGACTGCCATGCGGGCCTTCCGTTATCCCACGGAGGCGCCGCCCTCTGACGGTTTCTTCGCCGGGATGACCGAGTGGAACGACTGGGACGCGGCCAAGGCGATTGACGAGGGGCTGAAGTCCTGCTACGCGCTCTACGCCGGGTCCACGCAGCTCGCGGACTGGGTTAGTCAGCCCCCGTGGATGGTCCGGAAGAAGACCAAGGACGGCATCGAAGATCAGCCCGATCACCCGCTGATGGATGTCGTGCGCGAGCCCGGATTCGGCACCGAGTGGGATGCTGGGCAGGGCGCGATCGTCATCGACAGGATCTACGCCGGGGACAGCTACCAGCTCATCATCCAGAGCGGCGCCTCGACGTTCCTCCGTCGGCTACAGCCGAACAAGATGAGCGCCAAGAAGAAGTCGAACGGCCGCCTCGACCACTGGGTGTATCAGAAGGGAACCCCGGGGGAGCGGGAGTACGAGCCCGAGGCGGTCATCCATCACACGAACTTCAACCCTTCGAACGAGATCTTCGGCCTCTCAAACATCCAGGCGGCATCGCGGATCGTCGACTCGATGAACGCAGGGCTCACCGCGAACAAGTCGGCGATGGGAAACCGCATCTGGTCGAGTGGCATGTTCACGCCGGAGCTGCATGGTCAAGTGGTGGGCCTCGACGACAAGCAGCACAAGGCGCTCATCGCGTCGGTGAAGAAGTTCTTCAGCGGGCCCAAGAACGCCAAGAGCATGTTCATCTCGCCGTATCCCGGCAAGTACTCGCCGTTCAATCTGACCCCAGTGGAGATGGACTTCATCAAGTCCTTCGGTCACTGGGAGGATGCCCTCTGGCTGATCCTCCACCTCCACGCCGACGCGATGGGCAAGAGCGGTTCTACGTTCGAGAACAAGGAGTGGGCGATTGCCGCGGCATGGAACGGCCCGGTCTCCTCCTATCTGCGGTCCTCACGCTCGAACTACAACGGAGCGTTTGCCGCCCTGTTCGGAACGAGCTGGCCGCCCAAGGTCGGCGACGTCTACCTCGACTTCGATCTGACGGGGACGCCTGGTGTGCTCTCCGCCTTCAAGGACAAGATCGAGATGCTGAAGGCCCTGACCGAGTCGGGGTTGCCGTTCGACGATGCGAACGCCCGGCTCGAGCTGGGTCTGCCGTCATTCGCCGGATCCAATCAGAGCTGGCGACCGATCAACATGATTCCGTCAAGCCAGGTAATCGAGCCGTCTGGAGACGATGACCGCAGCGGCCGACGCTCGACGCGGCTATCCGATGACGAGATCTACCTGCGGACGATTGCCAGCAAGAAGGCCGCCTGGGATCGCAAGGCTCGCAGCCTGATCAAGGAGATCTTCGGCGCCGAGGGCGAGGAGATCGCCGCGGCCGTTGAGAAGGGCAATCTTGATCCGAAGATCGACACCAAGCGCTGGTCTAAGACGCTTGACGCCATCTGGCGTAACGTCGTTGAGGCCAT
>Ga0307928_10003515_pt1 | contig 11941 bp, 16 predicted proteins | sample AceLakmetagen232_FD_201815 | JGI IMG/M metagenome (GOLD analysis project Ga0307928, IMG submission 201815) | Saline water microbial communities from Ace Lake, Antarctica - #232 | ecosystem: Environmental > Aquatic > Non-marine Saline and Alkaline > Saline | place: Antarctica: Ace Lake... | reverse complement strand
AGCAAACCTCCGGGAAGCAGATATTAAAGGTAATGCACTTTTTGGGGCGATACCTTTAGTTTCTCAAGTAAAATTCTTTAATTATGATTTAACCGGAAAGCAAGAAATGGATATTTATGGAGGAAGCACAGCTTCAACAATAGGCAAGTTCCTTAATCCAAAATATCACTATGATTTAGCATTATCCCAAGAAGAATTAAGACAGGATTATAAGGATTATAAAAAAGACACCAAGCGAGTAGACAAAGCTAGAGCAGATGTTCTCGACACTGGATTAACAACCAATCAGTTAAATAATCTTACTGGTGTTTCCCTAACTTCCGAACAATTAAAAGCAGTTGATAAATATAATTTGGTAGTCAATTATACAACTGGAACAGACGCTTATCAAAATTTAGCAAAGGGCAGGCGAGGGTCTTTTGATATTATTGCAACTTCTGATTCTAAAGCCATGAAAATTATTGCTCCGGCTGTTATTAGAACTGGGCAAACGCTTCCTTACTTTACTGGGGCAGGAAGGCTTTTGTTGGGTTCAGATATGGCTCTTGAAGGGGCGAAGTCTTATGAATTAGCAGAAACAAAAAAAGAAAAGTGGATGGCTGGTGGGCAGATTGCTCTAGGTGGAGTTTTAGCATATTCCGGAGTTAAGGGGACTTTTGGAGGGGGGTCAACTTCAATTACAGGGACACCAGGCCAATTAAAGATACTTAAAGCAGCAACTTACACTTCTGGAGTTGCCTTGGGTGGGATTATAGGAGCAATAGATTATTATTCAACATTAAAACAAACTGGAGATAAAGATGTTGCTTTAGGTGCAGCGTTAGGAACTGGCGGAACTCTTATTGGAGGAATGTTAGCCCCAGCAGCTTATAGAAAATTTACAGATTGGAAGGCTACTAAAAACCTTAAATTACTTAAAACTCCTGGCATTGCAGATAAACCATTTATTAGAAGTTCGGCGGGAGGTAGAGGAGGACGAGAAGAAGTCTTTTATAATCGTGCTGGGGGGTATAAGTGGTATAATCCAAAGACTTACAAATATAAAGGCTATAACAAAGGGCAGTTCTTTGAAAGAACTTATAGAATTACAGACCCTTTAGTTGAAGGAAAAATACAAGGGAAGGGTTCTCTTTCTTATTGGACAATAAAAGATGGAAAAGTTGTTAGAATTACAGAATCTACGAAAAGTTTTCCAGTAGATAAAGCAAGCAAACATGTAGAATGGTTTGAACAAAGCGGGATTAGACAATATTATATCCCCACAAAATATACTGGTGGAGATGGAAAAGCATTTGGTTATTCAGCAACTTCTGGGAAGTGGGTTGAAAATCCACTCTTAGACCAATACCAAAAATACTATTCTGGCAAGGGAGTTTCTGCTTATTTCTTCCGAGAAGGCGGAGGAGAGAGTTCTGTTCAGATTGGAGGAACAACACCAGGAGGAAAGCCTCGACTTTATGCATCCTGGTTTAAGAATGTTAAAGTTAATCCTGCAAGTAGCGAGACGACTGTTCCAAACCCAACAGATATTTCGGCAAAGGGTTGGAAACAATATGTTTTAACAAAACAAACAGCTCCGGGAACTTTGAATATTCCACTTTACAAACCAGAAGTTGAAGGTGTTGTTTCAGGGAGTAGAACTTCTTTAGGTTCTAAAGCATACTATAAATTTGCAGGAAGAAATATTCCTATCGAAGTGGGAGTTTATAATTTAGGAGGAACTTCTACTGGGGGAGGAACAGCAACAGGAGGAGCCGGGGGTTCTGGTGTTGGTTTGGGTTCAGGGGGTTCAAGTTATATTCCTTTGATTAGTTATGTTCCTGCACCTATAATTGCTTATGGTGGTTCTTCTGGAGGAAGTAATTATAATATTAATCCACCAAAAATAGTAAATTCAATCGTTTCATCTGGGGGTGGAAGTTCTAAAGTTATTCCTTCCTCAACAGCTTCATTGACCAATTTATATAAATCCTCTGGGAAGAGTTATGTAAAACCATTAAGTTCTCCAAGTTATGTTTATGGGGGTTCAAGTTCGGCCTTTTGGAGTTCTCCATCCAAACCATCACCAACTTCATATTCTTCTTATGGGTCTAGTGGTTATGGATATAAACCATTATCATATTATAATAAACCTGTAACTACAAAACCCCCAATCCTGGGAGCCTTAATTCCGAAGTATGGTGAGAAACCAAAATCAAAACGACAAATATACAAACAGCCGACAAAATATCAGCCTTCTTTCACAGGAAGTGTTTTAAATCTAAGAATTTCTGAAAAGGGAATCGCCCCAGGTGCTTTGAGCGTCCGAGGTATTTTAGATTCAAGGAAACAATCTCAAAAGAAGCCAGTAAAGAAACTACCACTTAGGAGAAAGGTAGAAACTCAAAAGAAGCGGAGGAGATTATGGTGGGAATAATTCTTTTAACTAAATTCAATGGAGGTGAAAAATGGAAATGAGTAAAATATCTAAGAAGGGTCAGTTATCTTTGGGAGATGCCCCAACAGTAGTTCTATTAGTTGGACTTGTATTTCTAGTAATGGCGACTATTGCCTTTGTTGGAGAGAAGTATGGAGACAGTATGGTAGCACAACAAGAAACAACAGCAACCTGTAACGCTACATCTGGAATTTATACTGGTTGTGGAGCTGCTTACAATGTAACTACAGACTTACAGACTGAAATAGGAAATAACACTTCGATCGCTGGAATAGTATTGACTATATCTTTGGTTGGAATTGTTTTGACAATCCTTATCGGTGTGTTCATAGGTGTTCGAGGCGGAACAGAAGCAGATCCTGCTAGACCTTAAACTTTTTCTTTGGTTCTTTTCATAACCTCTTTTTTTGGGGGAGCAATCCCCCTTTCCCTTTTTTTAGTTAGATTTTTAAATTAGGATCTCTTGTATTTGATATGAAAGAAACATTTTGGAAATTTAGCAAGGGGAAGATTGTTTGGTATTATTTGATGATTATTGCTGTTGGTTACTTTATCGGAGCGTTTCAGAACACCACAGGCGATATTTATGTTTATGTTGGTGGGATAATAGGTTTGTTAATCGTTCCCCTAATCGTTCTGTTTATTCAATGGATATGTGATGGAAAGAAAATCAGGATAGGAAAGAAGGAATAATATGACAGATAAACAATTCTTAATCGCTGTGGGTTTTGTCATTACCTTAACAAGTTTCTTTGGTGTGATAATCGCTTATCTGGTGGTGTTTAGATGAAGGTTAAATTTATAAATCAAAATATCACTTCTATTCTATGCCCTAGACCTTGTGTCTAAGACAAGAAGTTAACTCAATAAGGGTTAACATTTCAAAGCCTCAATAGTATTGAGTGAACAAATAGTTAACTTTATATAATGTTATAGCGTATTGTTTCTATGGTTAAAATAACAAGGGTAGAACTAATAACTAATAAACGAGAGTTTGTTAAGGATGATTGTAAGGAAGTTAAACTAGAGTATCAAGATGATGGTAGAACTCTAAAGGTGTTTATCAAATGATTAAAGAATACCCTACATTCAAACGAGGAGAAGTTCAGGCCTACTTTAATACGCTATCTGGAGAGGAACAAGAAATAATTAATGACTATGTGAAGTATGTAGGCATTACTTCCAACAGCAAGAATAGGCTATCCAATGTTAAGAGATCCCTTTCTCAATTTCGTATGCTTACTGATAAAGACTTTGATAAGATAACCTTGAAAGACCTTAGAGATTATCTAGGATTACTGAACACCTCTAACAAAACACAATCCACTCGGAACGAGTTTAAGCATACAATCAAGAGATTTTTAAGAAACCATTTCAAAGATTGGTCTGAAAGGTTCAACAACCTGGAAGATATTAAATTGAATATGGGGATGAATGAGGAAAAGATTAATGCAGATACTATTCTCCAGAAAGCCGACATTGATAAAATAATGAAAGCAGAGAAGAAACTATTTTGGAAAGCCTTTTTTATTACCTTATACGAATCTGCTTTAAGGCCTATTGAATTGAGAACATTAACTTGGAATCGGATTAAGTTTAATGTGGATGGAGATATAAGTGAGATTAATATTTATGCAACTAAAACTTCTAAGGCTCGTTCTGTTTATGTTAAAGAGGCTACCTTCTTTTTGAAACGATTGAAAGAAGAAAGCGATAGTGATTTAGTGTTTCCTTCTACAAGAGATAAAACAAAACCAATGGGGAAAGAATATCCGGCTATGTGGTTAAAAAGAATATCCCTTAGGGTTTTGAAAAAGCAAGTATACCCTTACATTTTGAGACACAGCCGAGCAACAGAACTCTACACTAATGCAGACATTCCAGATAAGACGGCACAGAAGTTCTTAGGCCATTCAAAATCTATGGGTGATGTTTATACTCACCTTTCCAATAAAGATGTTAAGGAAGCCATGTCTAAGACGATATACAAGCAACGAGAAATTATATCTAAAGAAAAGAAACACTCCTTGCAATTAGAAGTTGATCAACTTAAAAAACAATTCAAGGATTACATTCTTGCAACAGATAAGGATATGAAAAAGATTCATCAGTATCTAAAACAAGAACAGCAACGGAAGAAGGTGGAAGAATGAACATAGCAACTAGGATTTCTAATTGCCTTTGTTATGTTGAAGATTGGTTAATGTCAATTCGGAGAGACAAAAAACTAAAACCATCTCCATTCAAAAAATTGATGTTTGATTATTTTTAGGGAAGTTTTTTTTGGAAAGTGATTAAAAGTATATATAAAGACTAATAAGTATTAATAATTATGAATAAATCATTTTACAAAATGGAGTTAGGAGAGGCTATTAAAAAAGAGCCTAAAAAGATAGAGGACATGTTATTAAAACTCTACAAACAAGAACTCGAATATGAATCTAAGGCAGGTGTAACAATCAAGAAAGCCGTTAAGGTAGGAACTTCAGGTGGAGTAATAGTTGGAAAAGAATTTATTGGTAGAATGGTTGAGTTTAGAATATTAAAAGAAAAAGAGGAGGGTAAACAATCAAAATAAAGTATATTTAAATGACAAGATCGTTATTTAAATATTAATCTCAACCACCCCAAAACTTTGTAGGGCTTGGAGGTGGAAGAGGATATGTTAATATCAAATGAAAGAAGAAAGACAGGTTAATAAGTTTTGTGGAAAGAAGATAAGAATTGTTTTACCAAATAACATTTACTATCATGGGACAGTTATTTCTGAGGATGATATATTTTTAACAATCATAGATAAATTTCAACAAGAAGTTCGTTTAAATAAAAATCATATTGTTTCTATGGAGGTTCAGAACTAATGGCCTCAAATAAAAATCCTAAGTCTGCCCCTGAAGAATGTCCGAGATGGGATTCGTGCTGTAGTAACAATTGCCCCTTAGCACCGGGAAGATATAAAACAGATCCTTCAGACCCTATGACTAAATGTGGTGTTGCTAAATCTATTCGTTTGAGGATAGGGACTAAATGGAAATTACCTAATCAAGGATTGAAGAGTAGAGAGTTATCTGCTCGTAAAAGATGGGATGAACTGCCGGAAGAAGTAAAAGCTGAAAGGATAGTTAAATTGAAGAAAATAAGTCCCATTACCCGACTTTCTGAAAAGGGGTATACAATCTGTCCTAAAAAGAATATTAATCGTGAAACACACAAGCAAAACGCCAAAAACAGCGATTTAATGCCCTCTATAGGTGTTTCTGAGGGAGGGTTAGAATGAATGTTCAAACAGCCCAACAGATAGCACAAAGAAGAAATCTTGTAGATAAACAGCCAGAAGCTATAAAAGAGAAAAGAAAGAGTTGGGTAAGATATCTTACAGAATTGGTTATTAAAATGCCTGAACCTAACAATAATCTAATTACTAATAATCTAAAGATTGGGGAACTCTATAAGTTTACTACTGGAAAAATCTATAAGACTAAGTTTGAAGTTAGACAATTTGATAAGGAAAGGAAATATTGTAACACTCGATTAAAGATTATTTCAGAAACTTCTTTTGAGATTGATAACCTTCATGTAAAAAAAGCAATTAAAGTTATGGGGGAAGTCTGTAACGCTTTGATGAGGAACAGAATACACTTCGCCTTATTCATGGCGGAAGGACAGAGATCCCCATGGATTAGAATTTATGACTTAGATGATTTAACATTACTTAATCCACAACAGAGGGAAGAAGCACAGAAACAATTTTGGAAGAGTGTAGTTCCTAATCTGTATCAATATGCAGATAAAAGTGTATGGATGGATAACCACCCTTTGCAGTTAGAGTTTAGCCCTCATTGGAAATGGGGAACTACATTCGATTTAATCTATGAACATCTACCTAAACAGGCAGAAGCCACCCAAGAAGTATTATTTGAAGTTAAGAAAAAAGGTTACTTTGATGATTGTTTAACTTCGGATGATATTCCTAGACTAATTTATGAAAAGAAAAAGAAGGTAGGATATATAGATAATGTTGTTAATGTTAAATGGGATTTTATGAAGTTACTGATTAAAAAATTCAAGGTCAAGAATAAAAAGGATTTAGAGAAACATCCAAATTATTTTTATATAATTAATAGACAACCAAATGAAGATGAGATTTTGATTGAAGAGTTTATTTCCACAATGCCCGTTTATCTTGGTAAAAGATTGGAGGTTTATAATGCAATCGCTTAACCTTTCTATAATTAAACAGGCCAAAGGTATTAAGATGAAATCCATTGAAGATAGTCTGAGGGAATATATTGGTAGCTGTCAAATTGGGGAAATGATAACTTGCCCTCTCTGTAAATATGAATCTAAAAATAATAAAGGGAGTGCTAAGGTATTCCCAGATAAGACCTTTAAGTGTTTTGCTTGTGGTGAGTGGAGGCGGTTAGGATGAAATACGCAGAAGTTAAAAAGTTTTTAGATGGAAACCCTTTAACCGATTTGGAAGAAGCAAAACTAATAGGGATAAGAAAAAATCAATTTGATAAATGGGATAAGGAACTTGATGAAGAATATTCAGAAGAAAAACCTAAGAAGAAAAAGGTAGATGAAAAGAAACCAAAGGAGAAGCCAGAAGCCTTAGAAGAAATTGAGAATGAAATAGGTTTTGTTTGGGATGAGGATGAGATGGTTAAGAGAAAGAACTTTGTTTCTGATAAGATGAATGATAAGGTTTTTTATTTCGGTCACTTAATCCCTGAGAATATAAAAAAGTTAATCGGGAAGGGGGAGGATGCTGTTGAGAAGATGGTTCAAGTAGAAACTCCTATATTAATTACTTCTGCTAAAAAGCTTGTTAGGGTTAATTATAATCTCGCTAAGAAAGAAAAAATAAAGTTTGGGGATCTTCCGGCTTCATCTCGTAGCAAATGGAGATTAGAAGATATGAGAAAGTTTCTTGATGGGAAAACTGAAAGGGTGGATGGTAAGAAGATGTTAGAATTAATGATGGGACAATATGAAAAATATATTTATTCGATTAATAAAAAAACTCCTTTAGTCCAAGCTTGTTGGGATGGTGCTACTTATGAACATATGATTTGCGAGGCCTTCGCTATCCTTAATCATCAAGGTTTAAGCGGTTCTGCTAAGACTAAGAAGATGATTATAAGTTCTTTCATGTCTTTTAATGGTGGTTCTATTCAATCAAATGATACAGAGGCTACACTTTTTAGAGAGAAGGCTATGAACAGGGGGACTACTTATGTAGATGAGGCAGAGAAACTATTTCCTTACAATGCAAAAAGTAATAGTTATGATGTAGACCCAAAGGTAGAAATCTATAATGCTTCTTATAGTAAAGTTGGTTTGGTATATCGGAATGAAAAAGTTGGTGTGAAGTATAAGTTAATTCCTTATGAGGTCTACAGCCCAACACAGATGGCTTCTATTAATGGTTTGCGTGATCCTTTAAGCACAAGGGCTATAACTATCATCTCTACTAAATCCCCCAATTCAGATAATCGGGGTGAGAAAGACCCTTTAGAAGATATACATGACCCAATTTGGGCTAAGATTAGAGATATGAATTATAGGTTTGCTTTAGAGAACTGGGAAAAATTCCAGGAATTATATAAGAACTTCCCAAGAGATACAGGATTAAAAAGGAGAGACTTTCAGATATGGAAACCTCTTCTAACATTCGTTAAGCTTATTGATGAAGGATATTATAAAGACCTCCTTAGTTATGCGGTTCAAGTATCAAAAAGAAAGGAACACGATTTTATCCCTGAGACTTCTTTTGATTATAAGGTGCTTCGTTCTCTTAAGCTTCTTGTTGAATGTGAGCCTGGAAAGATAAAAACAAAAAAGATAACTGAAATGTATTTATCCCTTTACCCCCAAAATGAAGAACAGAAATCAAAGCAAATGTATCTTACAAGAAATATCTCAAAACACTTAGATCAATTAGGATTTATGGATTTAAGAAAAAGGGATGGGGATGGAAGTTTTTTTGATGTTTCTATTGAAATTTTTAATGCTATTGTCATTCCAATTTGTCCCGACCTAAATATTCTCAAGGTAAAAATGACGATAGATGAGGATAATGACGATGATGTAGATGAAAACCTACCTGAAATAAAAAAAGGTTTTTTGGAAGAAAAGGATAATAATAATAAAAATAATATATCATCATCATCATCTACATCCATCTACACTGACAAGGTAAAAGGGATAAAAAAGGATGTAGATGTAATGAAGATAGATGTAGATAAGACAAACCCTATGGAACTTGCTAAAATCATGGAGGATTTTTCACAATGAACCAATCAAAAATCTACCTCCTTTATTGCAAAACCTGTAAAAGCAAAACTGAACATTCGATTTATCACTTATCAAAACTCAAAGGTGTTAAACTTCATTGTTTATTTTGTGGAACTAAAAAATTCAAATATCATAATCTTAAAAAATTGGAGAAATACGAAAATGAATAATTACCAAAATAGATTCAAACCGAGAAGGAAATACTGCAAATATTGTGGAAAGCCTTTATCCCACTGGATTAAAACAAATTATTGTTTGAAATGTGGAAAAGGACGAGAAATTGTAAAGGAAAGAGGGGGTTCTTTAAGATGAAATATCATCCTAAAAAATCAACATGGGTTAAGAGATGTTCTGTTTGTAATAGAACTATTGCCTCATGGAATAAATCTGGGATGTGTTCGGCCTGTCATAAAGATATTTATTACAAACCTGAGGGAGGTAAACAAAATGGCGACAAAGACTAAGATACACCTCACCCGATTCCAAGAAAAAATTATGGATGAGTTCATGCGAGATAAAACACAATCCCAACAGGCCATAGCGGATAAACTGGGCTTAGATCAGGGCAGTATCAGCTATGCCCTTTCACAGATATCTAAAAAGCTTGGAAGACGCTCAGGTTACCTTGCAAACCTCTATCCAAGAGGGATAAACGCGGACCAAAAGTCATACATTTATGAGGAGGAAGACCTAGAATAGTTTCAATAGTTGTGTGACACTATAAGAAACCATTATACGATATACAACCTTTAAACCATTACGCTCACAATAGAATTAGAAAGTGGGAAATGGGTGGTGAATCAACCGAGATATAAATTGTTGATAAGTCTTGATACCTTTTGGCAACAAACTACCCCGCCCGTATTTAAGTTGTAAAGGGTGCCAAATACAAACCTCCTCATACAAATATAATATACTTAAATAAAATGGAAGAAAAAGAACCCCCAAAATTGCAAGAGAATGAATTGAATGAGTTAGGTGGTGAGGATATGAATGATACAGACCTCCCAGAAGAAGATGGTATACCTAAGTCTACCACAGAGACACCCTCCGCCCAGGAGTTTGTTGAGTTAAATTATAAAGGATTTAATTTTAAGGTGGGTAGTTGTCGTTTGATTGCTTCACAACTTGCAGAGTTGAGTTATAATATTTTCAATCTAGTAACTAAAGGAGATAAACCAGATGGAAAAACTACAAGCTATCTTCAATAGTTTATGGTTCGTGAGATTGTGGAGGTGGATGTTTAAATGAAACGAAAAATACCAGACATAATAACAGAAGAAGAATTGATTAAGATAATTACCTCACCTAAAATAAAGAACCATCACAAACTCGCTTTCATTATGGGCTTCTATTTACAGATGAGAGTTTCGGAAGTTGTTAATCTAAAAGAAGATAATATCAAATATAAAAGAAAGATAGTCCAAATAAAAGAAGGTAAAGGTTCTAAGGATCGGGATATTGCAATAACCAAACCTCTCAAGATGGGGGCTTTATCTGTTGTCAATGCTTTGAAGAATGTGCCAGTAGGTTGTGGAGTTCGAGCTTTAGAAATTGCATTTAAGAATTATAGCAATAAAGTATTAGGCCGAGACTTACATTTCCACACTTTGCGACATGGTGGAGCTACATGGTTACTAAATAAAAAAGGATGGGACATAAGAAAAGTTCAGAAACAGCTAGGGCATGAGGACATCAAGACCACACAAATATACGCTCACGTTGGCTGTGAGGACTTAGTTGAAATGGAATGGGGTTAAAAATAGCCCATAAAACGAAAGTTTATGATATTCCTCGTGTGTAAGCAAAATAAGAACTTTCGCCTAATTGCCTAAAAGACGAAACAAAAAACTATGAAAACAAAAACACTTCCAAGCGTTAGAATAGAAAGCAAGACAGATTCAAATATGCAAGGGGCATTAAAAAAGATAAATCATGATGCACTTGTAGAAATATCTCTCCAGGATTTTAGGCGGTTGTGTTATGAGTATACCTCCCAGAAAATACTTCTCGGTGAAAAGATTAAGTTGTTGCAATCGTAGTAGATCGTGTTATCGTATATTTAAAATAAAAACCACTATTTCTATTATGGCTCGTAAAGAAACAAGAAAAATAGAAATTCCTTTTAATCGAATTTTCATTGATACCTCCCTCCCTGAAAATAGAAAACCTAAAAAGAAGGTGGTGCGAAGATGAAGTTGTTAATCCTTCTTGGTGCAATCCTTTTGATTAGTTCTGTTTATGCTGGTTCTACAATCTGGAGTAATCCCTCTGTCGAGGTTGAACTTCAAAGTCCTATCGTGATTAAACCAACTTGTGATACTGATGAATGGAACAACAACTTTGAAGATTTTAGGGCTGGATTAATTTCTAAAGAAGATATGAAAGTTTATGTGAGGTCTTGTAAATGGTGATTCAGAACAAGTATACCAATAGGGCAATAGCAGATTGGAAGGCTGGGAAAATATCCCAAGAACAAGCTTCCCAAAAAGTCAAGTATATTTTTAGAGGTGGTGGTGGAGGTTCTTCTTCAGCTGTTGCAGAAGCAGAAGCAAGGGGAAGGGCAGCTGCTGCAGCACAAGCAAAGAAAAGAGCAGAGGAAGAAGTTAGAAGACAAACCGAGATAAGAAGAATACAAGCAGAGAATAAAAAGATACAAGACCAAATAAAAGCAGATAAAGAACAGAAAGCATTTGGACAAACCATCGGTGGACAGATTGATGTAAAAGATAATTTATCAACCGAAAGTTATGGGACAATACAAAATTATGGTGCTAAAAATATCCCTAATGGGACTGGACAAATTACTATTACCCGGGGATTTAATACAGGAAGCAACAACAATCTTCCAGCAACAACACAAAATTTTAGTAATAATTCACAGATATCAGGTTTATTTGCAGGAGGGTTAGTAGATATTCCAGCCCCAGATAGAACAGGACAAGTTTATAATCCAAAACTAAATGCTTATGTTAAACCCAATTATGGATTAGGTGCCGGTGGAACTGCAACAATAACTCCTCCAACTCCAGACGAACAAGCAAACATCCGGGAAGCAGACATTAAAGGTAATGCACTTTTTGGATCAGTCCCATTAGTTTCTCAAGTAAAATTCTTCAATTATGAATTAACTCCAGACCAAGAACAAGATATTTATGGAGGAAGCACAACCTCAGCAATAGGGAAGTTTCTTAATCCAAAATA
>Ga0307928_10003513_pt1 | contig 11945 bp, 8 predicted proteins | sample AceLakmetagen232_FD_201815 | JGI IMG/M metagenome (GOLD analysis project Ga0307928, IMG submission 201815) | Saline water microbial communities from Ace Lake, Antarctica - #232 | ecosystem: Environmental > Aquatic > Non-marine Saline and Alkaline > Saline | place: Antarctica: Ace Lake... | reverse complement strand
CCAAAATATTTTAAAATTTAAAGCCCAATTAAGGGCCTTTTTTTATTATTTGTTATTAAATAACTTATTAAGATTTAAATAAATATCAATGTTTGCGCGATTCTTGCGCGATTCTTGCGCGATTATTAAAGGCAAAAAGAACAAAACAGGAATCTGATTTATAATTAGAATATAGTATAATTATGGTATAATAAGATTATGTAATAAAAACAAAGCTGGTGATTAGCGAAGTTGAATCATACTAGTGGGGGATAAAAATAATGTTTTTGATGCATGGGAAAATTTAACTTTAAAGACGAAAAAGACCTTTTAAAAGTTAAAAGCGAAGCTGAAAAATTTTATAAAGAAATTGGCGATATTTATTGCCCTTATTTTAAAGAAAAAATCGTTTTTAATGCAAAAGGATTAAAGCATTTGAAATTTAAATCAAATAGGCAAGCTAGGCCTGGAAAAGACCAGTATTCAAGATTAAAACTTATTCATTTGGCTCCAGAAATTTTAAAACAATCTCGTACTTTGCAAGGTATTTGGCAAATAAAAAGATTTGAGGTTCAAAAGACGAACAGTAGATGGGAGCAGATTATGAAAGATGTAACATATTATGAATTTATTGCGGTTATAGATACAATAAAATTAAAAGTGATTATTAAACAAGTATTAGGCGGAGGAAAGCATTTTTGGAGCGTAATTCCATTTTGGGGTATTGATAAAACAACAAGTAAGAGGATTTTACATAGTGGAGACCTTGAAAACGATTAGACAATTAAAAAATACCATTTTTGTGGTATTCTTTAGCGGTACTTGGGTACAGCTTGGATATAGCCGTGACAGGGCCAAAGCCCTCCAAGCACCATCTGTATTATATCAAAAAAACTAATGTCAAGCAAGAGTTATCCGCAATTAGAAAATTAATAATTAGAAGATTATTCAATAATTTATTTCTACTCTATTAATGTTATAGAAATGGGTTTAAAAATAACTAAAATATTATCTAAAAACTGGCTTCCTATTAAACAATGGGAGGAGATTTTGCGTCAGGCAGATGAAACAAGATTTAAGGTAAAAATCGGCCATATTGACCCAAGGCGTCTTGCTGATCCTGATTTTATCAATCCAAGAGTTTTTTCAGAGAGTGAAACCAAACAAACGGTTATAATTGGTTCAGAGCATCCACATGGTCCAAAAATATGGGAAAGAGCTCAACAAGAAGCTTCAAAAATGCTGGAAGAATGTGCTCAAGCGTTTGGGCGAGTAGATCTCATTCAAAAAGCACAGGAGTTGAAAAAAAAGAGTAGCGAAGCTATAAAAAGCATGAGCCAAGATAAATTATTTGCTCCTGTATCAGAAAAATTTGATTATCATAGTTTTATTATCATTACAGAACTTGCTGATGAGAAAATAGCTAAACAAACCCTGGAAAGCCGTTATTTAGTGCCAACCAAGGGTTTTTTAGATGCTCCTGTTCCGGGAATGAATATACCGGGCATGAGTGATAAAACTACTCTGCGAGAACTTTTTAAGAGTGGTGTAATGAAGGACTATATAACTAAAGAACAGATTAAGGAGATGGAGAAAGCAATGGGAGAAGTAAAAAATGAATTTCCCAAAAATGTTAAAATGCGCAAGGGAAAATATCAAGGATTCGATGTTACGTTTCTTGAAGGCAAAAACCAGTCATCCATTGTTTCTAACATTAAAGAGAGTAAAGATAGAGATAAAGTCTTTGATATGGTAAGAGGAGGACGCTTTATCGTATCAGGTACTTTATTGAGAATAGTTAATAGTTTTCCATTAGGAGCTACTCCTTGTGATTCTTTAACAAAGTTTAAGACAAAAACCACAACTTACAAAATAGGGGACCAGACTTTTGTGAATAAGGAGATTAGGCCTGTAAAAAGCACCTTAGTTAAGGAAGGTTATCTTCATAAAGAAGAAGTTGATAAAATATTCAAATCTATTTTTTCAACCATCTCATAAAAATTAAAAATTTGAGATTTTTTATCCCTAGCCAAACTTTTAATATGGTTTGACATATGTAAAGTTGAGTGCTAAACTTTGGATATAAATATTCTTATGTAAAGTTAAGTATTATGAAAAATACATTATTCAAATCAGGCGTATATAAACAGCAGCATGAATATAAGAGCTTTTCTCCATCTTTGATTAATAAGGCTTTTAGATGGTTGGATCCAAAGATAGATGTGCTTCTTGAAGAGGCAACGAGATACCTAGGAGAATTAAACGCTTATTCTTTACTTGTGCCCGATGTAGATTTTTTTATCCGTATGCACGTTTTAAAAGAAGCTACTACATCAAGCAGAATTGAAGGGACTAAGACGGGGATGGATGAAGCGCTTTTACCCAAAGAAGAAGTTAATCCTGAAAGAAGAGATGATTGGGCAGAGGTTCAAAACTATACAAAGGCAATGGATTCTGCAATTGTTGAATTAGAGAAACTTCCGCTTTCAATGAGACTTCTTAAGGACACGCATAAGATTTTATTAGATAGTGTTCGCGGCAAACATAAAAATCCCGGAGAAATCCGCACCAGCCAGAACTGGATTGGTGGCGCGACATTGGAGGATGCTGTTTTTATTCCGCCACATCCTAGCGAAGTACCGGATTTACTTAGCGATTTAGAAAAGTTCTGGCATAATAAAAAGAATGATATGCCTCACTTGATTAAAGTCGCTATTTCACATTACCAGTTTGAAACCATTCATCCATTTTTAGATGGAAATGGTCGTATTGGTCGATTACTTATTACTTTATATCTCGTATCGCAGGGCATTTTACAGAAACCTACGCTATACTTATCAGATTTTTTTGAAAGAAATAAAGGCGCTTATTATGACGCGCTTACCATTGCAAGGATCTCAAATGATTTAGAACATTGGATCAAGTTTTTTTTGGTTGGTGTTGTAGAAATAGCAAAAAATGGCAAATTGACTTTCGAAAAAATTATTGCCCTTAGGCATCAATCTGAACAAAAGATTATATCTTTAGGTAAAAGAGCAAAAGTAGGTCAAAAATTGTTAAAGCATTTATATTCTGAGCCTATCTTAAATACCAAGCAGATAACTGAAAGATTACAAATAAGTCATCCTTCAGCAAGCACATTGGCTAAACAATTCGAAAAGATAGGGATTTTAAAAGAAATTACTGGATTTAAAAGAAACCGGTTATTTGCGTTTTCTGAATACTTTAAATTGTTCGAAAAATAAACGAAAAATGGTATAATATAATTACGTAATATATTACGTAAACAACTAAAATGCCTAGGAGAAAAATTAAAGAGAAAAATATTAGAAAAATTACCAAAGTAGGCAAAAAGAGTTATGCTGTTACTTTACCTATAGATATTATTCGTAAATGGCGCTGGAAAGAAAAACAAAAAGTTGAACTTGAAATAGACGAAAAAAAGAAAACAATTACAATTAGTGATTGGGAACCAAAGAGTTAATTTATCCAAAAATTAAAAACCATGCCCCACCGTAAAAAACAAAAATATCTTTTAATAAAGGATTTATCCGAAGTTGCTGGTCATAGAAAACGATTGAGAGATAGATTCTTACAAGGGGAACTTGATGGATTTCTTGATTACGAAGTAATAGAATTACTTTTGACATTAGGAACTCCTAGAAGAGATTGCAAGCAAATGGCAAAACAGGCAATTAAAAAATTCGGTGGACTTAGGCAAGTACTTGATGCTTCTCCCGGAGAATTACAGCAAATTAAAAATATTGGATCAGAAAACTTTTTCGGTTTAAAACTCTTTCAGATAATTTCTGAGCGATATGCCAAAGAAAAAATTTCTAAAAAGGTTTCTTTAACATCACCAAAATTAGTAGCTGATTATTTTTGCGAAAAACTTGGCAGAGAAAAGAAAGAACATTTTGCTATTATTTCTTTAGATTCACGTAATAATGTAATTAAAATAGGCAATATTTCTATCGGCACATTGAACGCTAATCTTGTACATCCGCGTGAAGTTTTTAAAGAAGCGATTCAAGTTTCGGCAAGTCAAGTTATTTTGACCCACAACCATCCTTCCGGTGATCCCGAACCTTCAGAAGATGATTTGAACATTACCAAAAGGTTGGTAGAAGCAGGTAAAATTTTAGGAATTGAAGTAATTGACCACATTATCATCACTAAGAACAAAGTTTTTAGTTTTAAGGAGAAAAAGTTAATATAAAATAATATGACCAAAGATTTTTACTCAAAATTAGAAAATCTACTTAAGAAGGATTCTCGTTTTGTTGATCAAGACGGGGATTTGTTAAAAAGCAATGTAATTGACGCGGCTTATAAAGCTGATAAAAAGTTAGTTGAATTATTGCTTTCCGAAAAGGAATTTAAAACTAATTTTTTCAGTAAAATTAAAGACGTGCTGGTTTTTAATATCAATGATTTTATAGGATATATTCAAGATAAAAATTTTCTGGCTGATTCTTATACCAAATACCGTAATAAAATAGGATTGAATATTAGCGGAAAATTTTTAAACGAACGCAAAGAAGTAGCTCTAGTTTGGCCGTTTAAGGATTGCGTTTTAGAGGGCGGGATGACTAAAGAAGATGAAAAACGAAAAGAAATATTTTTTAACGAAATTTTAGCTCAAGAGGAGATTGATAAATTATTTACACCAAAAGTTCTAACTAATTGGAAAAGATATTCTGAGAAAGGAGAGAAAAAAGTTAAAGAATTTAAAAGAGATAAAAATGGAACAATTGAGGAAAACTTAGTTGTTAAAGGCAATAATCTTTTAGCGCTTCACTCTCTAAAACAACAATTTCAAAATAAGATAAAACTTATTTACATTGATCCACCATACAATACAGAAGGAGCCGACGATTCATTCAAGTATAATAATAGTTTTAATCACTCAACTTGGCTAACTTTTATGAAAAATAGACTTGAAGTTGCAAGGGATTTATTAACAGAAGATGGAGCTATTTATGTGCAATTAGATTTTAATGAAGTTCATTACTGTAAAATTATAATGGATGAAATTTTTGGTCGGGATAATTTTCAGAGAGAAATAATATGGCGAATAGGTTGGATTTCTGGTTATAAATCGGCTGGTAATAATTGGGTTAGAAATCACGATAGTATATTATTTTACTCAAGAAATAAAAATAATCTTGATTTTTATAAAAGATATATTCCGTATTCTAAAAATTATACCAGAAGAGATGGGTCAAAGCCTGACGGTGAAGGTTATCCGTATGAAGATACTTGGAATTGTAACGAATTGGATCAGCTAAACTCTATAGCCATTATTAGTTTTAGTAAAGAGAAAGTAGGAAATTTCAAAGGCCAGAAAAATGAGGCATTAATACAAAGGATATTGGAAGCACACACTAAAAGAGAGGATATTGTATTAGATTTTTTTAGTGGGACAGGAACAACGGCATCAGTGGCACAAAAGATGGGAAGGCGATGGATTATGGTTGAACAAATGAATAATCAGGTTAATAAACAAATAAAGCGACTTAAAGATACAGTGAAAGGAGATAAAATCGGAATTTCCAAAACAGTTAATTGGAAAGGTGGTGGAAATTTTGTTTATTGTGAGTTGATGAAATATAATGAGCAGTTTGTAGAAAAAATACAAAAAGCTAAAAAAGCGAAGGAGCTTTTGGTGATTTGGGGAGAGATGAAAAATAAAAGTTTTTTGAATTACAATGTTGATATTAAGAAATTTGATGAGACAATTGATGAATTTAAAAAACTCACGCTTAATAAACAGAAACATATTCTTTTTGGTCTTCTTAATAAAAACCAACTTTATGTAAACTTGAGCGAGATTGAGGATAAGGAATATGGGGTGAGTAAGGAAGATAAATTATTAAATAAGAGATTTTATGGAAATAAATAATTTATATCAACGAGGTTCAGAGTGGCGAAAGTGGGACTTACATGTCCATACTCCGGGAACAAAATCAAATGATGGCTACAAAGTCAACGACGGTAAAGATGTTTGGGATGAATTTTGCAAAAAGATTGAACAATCTGATGTTGATGTTTTTGGTATAACTGATTATTTTTCCGTTGATAATTACCGGATTTTTGTTAAAAAATATCAATCTAAATATCCAAGCTCAAAGAAAAAGTTCTTTTTAAATATAGAGCTTAAACTTAACGAATCGGTAAATCAGAAACTAGAAGAAGTTAATATTCATTTATTATGCAATCCTGCATTACTGGATAATGTAGATAAATTGTTAAGCAAATTAAGAGTTGTTAAAACCGGAAAAGATGAAACACCTATAATGTGTTCAGAATTGAGCACTAAAGATGACTACGAGTCTGCTACCGTTACAAGAAAAGATATTAATGATGCCGTTGAGGAAACATTTGGTAAAAAGGCAATTCGGCAAGATCATTTTCTTATTTTTACAGCTGCAAATAATGATGGCATTCGTCCAGAACGGGGAAAGCAAAGAAAAGAAGCAATTACCGACGAGATCGACAAATTTAGTGATGCCTTTTTTGGTGGAACTCAAAATGCCGATCAGTTTTTAAATATCCATCGCCTTGAAGATAAGGAGCAATTAATTGGTAAAAAGGCAGTAATTTCCGGTAGTGATGCACACTCATTTGAAGACGTAGATAATTTTTTAGGTAAGAGGGTGGTTGAAATAGATAGTAACGGTAAAGACATTATAGTTAAAGATGTGACTTGGATAAAAGCTGATCCAACATTTGAAGGATTAAAACAAATAATATACGAACCGGAGCCAGGTGAACGAGTTTTGATTGGTCCAGCTGAGCCGGATCAAAAAGATGATTATAGGGTTATACGCAAGATAAAATTCACCAATACTAATGATTTTCCAGAGGAAATTGAATTTAATAATAATCTTTGTTCGATAACAGGCAGTAGATCGTCGGGCAAGTCAGCATTGCTGGCTTATGTAGCGCATTCTATTGATGAGGAATTAACTGAAAAGATGATTGAAGGTCCGGGTGCGGGAGAAAATTATCATTGGAATAAAATAAATTTGGAGTATTTAATTGAATGGGAAAATGGGAAATCTAATAATGAAAGCCCTGGCAAGATTGTTTATATTCCCCAAAATCATTTATTCAAAATGAGCGACAATCCAGATGAGATTAAAGAGAAGATAAAGCCGGTATTATTTAAAAATCTACCTGATTTTAAGGAAAAATATTCACAAGCAGAAAATAATATAAAGGGGCACAATCAGCAAATTTTAGAACAAATTGAAAGCTGGTTTGAATTATCTGACTCAATTCAATCTCTTAAAAGTAAATTAAAGAATTTTGGAGACAAAAAAGCTGTTGAACAAGAAAAACAAAAAATTGAATTAGAGATAGAAAAACTCAAAGAAAAGAATCAGTTAAGTAAAAAAGATGTAAAGAAATATCAAAAGATAAGTGCAGATATATCTACACGCGAAGGCAGAATTAAACAAATCAAAATAGAGCTTTCGCAGATTTTAAATGTTTCAGAGGATCAGGGTTACTTTAGCAGTTTGAAAGTAACACTCGTGCCATCATTGGAAAATTTACCTAAAAAACTTCAAGATAAAATCAATAAGGATTTACAAAAAAAGAAAGATAATGTCTTAGTAAAAATTAACAAGCAGGTCATCGATTATAAAAATTCTATTGAGAAAGAAAAAATAAAGATAGAAGCAGAAATCTTAAAGATTAAAAAAGAAAACAAAGATTTAATTGAGAAATATCAGAAAAATATTGAACTGGAAAGGTTTGTTAAAAAGCTGAATGAATGCAATGAAATTATTAAGAAAATTGATGGCGTGGAAACAGATGAGAAAGTGCACGGAGATAAACTGCAAGAATGTGAAAAAACCATTAAATTAGCAATAGATCGAAGAAAGTTTTTGATAGAACAATTAAAAATAAACATAGATAATACAGATCAGGGTATGTTTGAGGGCATTAAATTTGGGTTAGAGTATGATTTTGGTAAAAATTTAGAAATAATAACACAAAAAATTAATGTAAGAGATAAAACAAAATTTGTTGAGGAAAATACTCTTAAAATTGAAGATATTAGAGAAAAACCCGTGGAATTTCTCTTAGCTGTTTACACCGGCAAGCAGAAAATTAATATTGGAAACGACAAGAAGGAGGTAGCACAAGAAGTTCTATCGTTAACGGAGAAAATTCTTTTTACGGCTGAAATGGAGAAAGATAAAATAGGCGGATTTTCAGAGCCGACAATGACACCAGGAAAACGAGCGCTATTTGCTTTGAGGTTAATTCTTGCTGAGTCCGAAGATACTTGGCCGTTGCTTATTGATCAACCGGAAGACGATTTGGATAGTAGGTCTATTTATGATGATATAGTCCCATTTTTAAAAAAGAAGAAGAAAGAAAGGCAAATTATTATGGTTAGTCATAACGCTAATTTGGTTATTGGTGCTGATTCGGAACAAATTATTGTGTCAAATAGGAATGGAGATGATAGGATAAACATCGATAAAAAGCAGTTTAATTATTTTACTGGCAGTATTGAAGATACAAAGGCAAAAGATAGTAATTGCAAGGATACCTTAAAATCACAGGGGATCCGCGAACACGCCTGTGAGATATTAGATGGTGGAAAAACTGCTTTTGAATACAGAAGAAATAAATATAATTTAGTGAGATATAAATAGAGTATGCCTCAACAATTCCTCTACAAACAATTAGACGGTGCGTCAAAGATGGGATTTTTGAAAAAAGAAATTCCGGATTTTGTAATTGAGAATTTAAATCCCGAATTTAAATTACGAGAATATCAAAAAGAAGCATTTGCGAGGTTTTTTCATTGTCATAATGGTGAATTTGAGAACAAAGAATATCCCTTACATTTTCTTTTTAATATGGCTACAGGTTCGGGTAAAACCTTGATAATGGCTGGATTGATTTTGTATCTATACGAACAGGGTTATCGCAATTTTCTGTTTTTTGTTAATTCCACTAATATTATTGAAAAAACCAAAGATAATTTTTTGAATAATTTATCCAGTAAGTATTTATTTAATAACGAAATCTTGTTTAGTAATAGACAGACTCAAATTAAACAGGTTAATAATTTTGATGGCGTGAGCGATCAAGATATTAATATCTGTTTTACTACTATTCAGAAACTGCATAGCGATTTATATAACGAAAAAGAGAATTCAATAACTCCGGAAGATTTTAAAGATAAAAAAATAGTTTTGATTTCAGATGAAGCGCATCATGGACAAGTGCAGACTAAAAATGGCCAGAAAGAAATATTTGAAAAGCCAAATTGGGAGAACACGGTTGAAAACATTTTTAAACAAAATACCGGTAATTTGCTTTTGGAATTTACCGCCACGATGGATTTTCTTAATAGGGATATAGTTGAAAAATATAAAAACAAGATTATTTATAAATATGAACTAAAAGAATTTAGAAATGATGGTTATTCAAAAGATGTTGAATTATTACATACAGATACGGATAGGAAAGAAAGAATAATTCAAGCAATAATTTTAAGTCAATATCGACAAGAAGTAGCCGGCAAATATGGAATTAATCTAAAACCGGTAATTTTATTTAAGGCGCAAAAAACAATTGCTCAATCAGAAAATAATAAAAGATTATTTCATAAAGTAATTGATAATTTATTCGTTAAAGAGATTGAAAATATTAAAAAGATAAGCGGCGTAGAAATTTTGCAAAAAGCTTTTAGATTTTTTGAAGATAACAAAATTACCAATGTTATTTTAGTTAAGAAATTAAAAGACGGTTTTGCTCAGAATAAGACCTTGAGCGTTAACGAAGAAAAGGAAAAGGAAAAATATCAATTGCTTTTGAATTCTTTAGAAGATAAAAATAATAAGATTCGGGCGATTTTTGCGGTGCAGAAACTAAACGAAGGTTGGGATGTTTTAAACTTATTTGATATCGTTCGGCTTTATGAAACCAGAGATGGAAAAAACAATCAGCCGGGGAAAACCACAATTTCCGAGGCGCAATTGATTGGTCGTGGCGCCCGTTATTGTCCATTTATTATTAATGAGGCGGATGATAAATATAAAAGAAAATATGATAAAGATTTAAAGAACGATTTAAGAATTTTGGAAGAATTACATTATCATAGTCATAACGAGTCAAGATATATTTCAGAAATCAGAACAGCTTTAATTGAGGAGGGGATGATTGATGAAAACGAAGTGGAAGTTGAATTAAAATTAAAAGAGGAGTTTAAAAAAACAAACTTTTATAAATCGGGATTAATTTACGCGAACGAAAAAAGAAAGCGAAGTTTTGAAAGAATGAAATCACTTGCCGATTTAGGTGTAAAGAAAAAAAACATTGTTGTGCGGATTATGTCTGGTGGAGGCATGGAGACCGCTTTATTTGAAAAGAACTTAGTTGTTAGGGAAGGAGTGCGAAGAATTAGAGAAGATTTTAAAATTAAAGATTTTGAGCCACATGTTGTTAGAAACGCTTTAGCGAAAAATGATTTTTTTTCTTTTGTTTCATTAAAGAAATATTTTCCAAATTTAACTTCAATAAATGAATTCATTAAAAGCGATAAATATTTAGCTGATTTTGGTATTACTTTTGAAACGGAAAAATATGCTATTGGTATAGATAATTTAGAAAAGTTTAAAGCAATTTTGAAATTATTAGAACAAATTGAAAAGGAAATAAAAGTAAATTTAACTGAATATATAGGCAGTGAAGATTTTATTCCGTCTTTTATTAAAAATCATAAACTTTCTCAAGATAAAAAAATTAAAATTAAAAAAGATAGCGAGAGACCAGAAGGCCAAGAAGAATTTTTAGAAGATAAAAATTGGTATGTTTTTAACGCAAATTATGGGACGAGTCAAGAAAAAGATTTTGTTAAAATGATTGCTGCCGAAATAAGTGAATTACGAAAGAAATTCAGACAAATTTATTTATTTCGTAATGAAAGACAATTGAAAATTTATAACTTTAAAGACGGACAAGCATTTGAACCAGACTATCTTTTGTTTTTAACTGATAAAATTGGTAGAGGGATTACTTATCAATTATTTTTAGAACCAAAGGGAAAATATTTAGTTGAAGGTGAAAAATGGAAGAATCAGTTTTTAGAAGAGATAAAAAAAAGATTTAAAGATAAAATTTTGGAATTTTCAAAATCAAAACGGTACAAGATTATTGGAATACCATTTTACCAAAGTGAGAAGGAGAATGAATTTAAAGAAAGATTGTTAGAAACTTTAAACATAAAATCCAAAAATTAATAGAAAAATATGTCTATTATAATTTCACAAAATGGCAAACATGCTCGTAAGATTGATCAATCCAATTTTGATAAAGAAGATCGTTTGCAACAATATATTCATGAAAATCCAGAATCAATTCCGATTTATGAACTAAATGAAGATAAGAGACTTTTTGTAGTTCAACGTGAATTTCCAACTAATTCAGGTCCGATTGATGCTCTTGCAATTGATCAAGATGGGGATATCTATATTGTTGAAACCAAATTATTTAAAAATCCAGATAAAAGAACAGTTGTAGCGCAAGCACTTGATTATGGTGCAGCTCTTTGGAAGCATTCAGGTTCATTTAGTAGTTTTCTTGAAATACTTAATAATACATGCCAGTTAACATTTTCTATGAGTTTAGAAAAAAAAGTTATGGATTTTTTTAAATTTAATGGTGATCAAGCTGTTTTATTGTTTGATAATATGGAGCATAATTTAGATAAAGGTAATTTGAAATTTGTGATTTTAATGGATAGTTTAGATGAAAGGTTAAAAGATTTGATAGTTTATGTTAATCAAAATAGTCAGTTTGATATTTACGCGGTGCAGATAGAGTATTATAAATTTGAAGATTATGAAATTATGATACCAAAGTTATATGGAGGAGAAGTAAAGAAAAATATTGGCTCTGGATCAATATCGAATCGTCAAGTAAGAGGGGAAAGT
>Ga0307928_10003512_pt1 | contig 11948 bp, 16 predicted proteins | sample AceLakmetagen232_FD_201815 | JGI IMG/M metagenome (GOLD analysis project Ga0307928, IMG submission 201815) | Saline water microbial communities from Ace Lake, Antarctica - #232 | ecosystem: Environmental > Aquatic > Non-marine Saline and Alkaline > Saline | place: Antarctica: Ace Lake... | reverse complement strand
GTTGGTTCTCTTGACAGTTCCGGGATTATAAAAACTTATTTGGCAAAGGTTAATTTGCCTTTTTTAAATACTGTAATTGACGGAAATAAAAAGACAACGATTTTTGACAGGGCGCAAATGCTTGTTTTAAAAAAGCCTGGAAAGGCAGTTATTGACGAAAGCGAAACAGAATTAAAATTTACGCTTGCAAAAGATAAGTTTGCGCAAAGCATTTTCAGTTTTGACGGAATGCCTTTTCTTTTGTATAATAAAACGCTTGGGGACTTTTTTAACAAGGAATTGCTTTCTACAATGGAAAAAAACCTTTTTGTAGAACATACAATTTTGTATTTGACGCGAAGGATTGAGGATTTAAGCAGTAAGGTAAGGGACTTTGCCCGCTATATTGTTGAGCAAACAAGGCCAAAACAAAGCCTTTTGTCTGGAAAATTGTTTTGGGTAATTATGATAATTGTGATAATTATTGTTATTGCTTTGGGCTGGCCTATTTTAGAAAAGGCCATTGGGGGCGTTACGGCAAGCGCGGGCGCAGGCTTGCCGACGTCAATGGTTAACCCAAAATAGAGAGGTTTTGATTAATTGAAACGCAGATGTAAGGAGTGCCAGGAAAAGGTAACAATTCATTTAACACATGGAAAGGCAAGCACCGCAAGGGAAACAGGGCATAAACACGATTGTAAAAATAACGCTTGGAAAAAAATTAATAAAAAAAGGGGCAAAAAATAATGTTTGAGGATTCAAAGAAAAAGATTCCTTATAAAATAAGCGTTGACGACGAGGATTATACAATTGTTTTTTCTTTCAAAGTCAACCGCAGCAAATTGACTTCTTATTTTACAAGGTTGACGCGGAAGTTTCCGGTTAAAGAAAAGTTTTCAGATATTGATAAGGATTCCTGGGGGCTTTCTGCAAATATTGAACTTGACAAAAAAGCGCTTTCTGCAATTAATGTCAAATTTAAAAAGCATATTAAGAACGTTGAAAAGGACGTTCAAAAGGATTATTCTTTATTTCGGATTCTTTCAAGCGAAGCGGTGGCCTGCGAGTTTGAACGGGTTGGCGCGGGTTTGGAATATGATGTTAAGGTTAAAATTTCAGGGATTTGTATTTAATGCGGCCGCTATATGATGTTTTCTTTTTTCTGGCCGTAATGGGGTTTATTACCCTTGCATATAAGGATTTAAAGACCCGTAAAGTGGATTCGCGCAGGAATTGGACAATACAGGGTGCTATTTTGGGAATGGTTTTGTTAACACAGTTTAATTTATTGACATACCTTGCGTTAATGCTTGGAACGGCTTTGTTTAATGCGGTTGTTTTAAGGGGATATTGGGGCGACGGGGATAAAGAAGTTATGCAATGGGCTTTGCCCGGCCTGGCCATGTTTGCTGGGTTTAATTATGCTGCCATGTTTTTGTTTGTTATGGCGTTATATCATTCCGGGATTATTATTGTTTCAAAAATTGTTTTTAAAGAAGTTTTGGAAAAGCGGCCAGGCATTCCGATTCTTGCAGGCGCTTTTATTTTGACAACCATTGCGTTTTATTTCTTTTAACTAATTTTTAACGATAAGTATATAAAGACATATACTATATAGTATATCATGGCAAAGATAATTAGAAAAGTGTATAAAACAAAACACACAAAGCAGCTGCTTGTTTCTATCCCTCTTAACGAAGGGGTTGAAGGCGGCGACTATGTGGAAATAAAAAAGGTGAAATGAAAATGCCAAAAATAAGATCTAATTGGAGAACGTCCAGGGCTGCTTTTGAATGCTTTATGTATGTTGCGCATGGGGGTAAAATGTCCCTTAATACCTTGACTGCTCTTTGTAGGGCTAATAAGGCGACTGTAAGTCGTAGGATTAATCGTTTTGAAGGGAGTGGTTTTTTAAAAACTGAAATTCTTGTAATGGAAAAATATTATTGGGTTGACTTTCAAGCACTTGAAAAAGAAACTGATTTGAAAAATAAAGATACAATATTAAAATATATGAGGGCTTCCTATGATTTCAATGAGTTTGTTATGGGTGCTAAAATCAAGACCCTAATTCCTACTGAAATTTTAAAAAATAATTTAGAATGTATTAATGATGAGAAAATATTTAAACTAAAAAAGATAATTGAAATTAAAAATAAACAAATTGCCGAACTTAAAAAAGCAAAGAGATTAAACAAAACCAAAAAAGCATGGGCTATCCTTTCCGATTTAATTGATGAGGAGGATATAAAGGCGGGATTGAATTGAATAGGGAAAGGTATAATTGGAAAACGTCAAGGTCGGCGTATGAAATATTCGTGTTTATTTATTTAAGAAATAATAAAGGAACAACCCTTTCTGATTTAATGGATTCTTTCCAGCTTGCGAGTTCAACCTTATCTGAACAGGTTACCGGGCTTAAAAAAGCAGGGCTAATTAGGGAAATAAAATCGGGCAGGGGAAAAATATTTTGGCCAGATTTAATGGCTTTATTTAAAAAAACAGGTTGTGAAAGCACAAGCGAATTTAATAGTCTTTTTCCTTTATCTCGCACTTTTGAAAGGCTAATAAAATCTGTAAAAGAGGGCGTATAATTTGATTAAGGAATTTGAAAGAATGGGCGTTAAAATGCTTTCTAATGAAAGCGTTTGCAGTAATGCGCCCAATGAAAAAAAGGGAGTGGTAAAGTGAAAACTGTTTTAATTGTGTTTGAAGAACCAACCGCGCCTGCGGACGTTGTAAATATTACCCGGGCAATTAATTTGGCTGGCTTTTCTGTTAAGCTGGATTTGCCGGATATTGAACCGCCAACGCCAACACCGGAGTTACCTGCTGAACCGGAAGAAAAAAAGCCAGCAATAAAAAAGGGCAAGAAGAAATTAAAGGATTTGTCTATTGAGGAAAAGCGGGCGCGTTGGCGCGAATATGCAAATAAAAAAAGGAAAAATAAAAAAGCACCTTGTCCGGCGTCTTGATGCCGCACATAAAGAAGCAAACAGGCTTGATAAAATTATCCCGGGTGTTTCAATTAATAACCCAAAACTTAATAAAGAAATTCAGCGATTTAAGCAGGGGGTGGGAAAGTGAATCCTTTTGTTTTAACATACCAGGTTGAAGGCTTTGGCCGACGTAATCCAATAAGAAAATTTTGTTAGTCAAATAGTATTTTTCAAGATAGCGGGGACAGTTAATATGTTTAAAGTGTTTCTCAACACCCTAAAACAGTATTTTCTGCCCGGCCTTGACAAAATATTTAAAAAAAAGTGATTGAAATTGACAGCACACACCCCCCGCAGTTTCGGTAATAGCACCCTGAAAGAAAACAAAAAACAAGGCAGTTACAGGGATAGTGTAAAAAGGAAAAAAAAATACAAGCGTTATAAATTTACGGCTGAACACCGGAAAAAGTTAAGTAAAGCTGGAAAGAAAAACGCTTATTGGAAAGGAAAGAAACTGCCGCTTGAAATAAGGAAAAAAATAAGCAAGGCTAATTCTGGAGAACGGCATGGTAACTGGCAAGGTGGCAGAAGGCCTCATCCACCCACATTTAGTGGATTTTTAAAAAATACTATTAGGGAAAGAGATAATTATATGTGCCAAGTATGTGGTAAAAATAACAAATCTCTTGATAGAAAACTTTGTGTTCACCATATTGATTATGATAAAAAAAACAATGACCCTTTAAATTTAATTTCTCTTTGCGATAATTGTCATGGTTTAACTTTGGCTGTTTCAACACAGCCCGAGTGGAAGAAAATTTTACAGCGAAAAATTAAGAAATATAGCGATGCCGTAAATGGCAAAATCCTACATAAGATTTCCAAAACAAAGCATTCTAAGAACTTCGTATTTTTACCTGATAATTTAAAATCTATGTCTGAAAAAGAGATTGAAACAATTTTGGAATTAAATCCTTTTGTTAAAGAAATTAATAGGCATTATGGAACTTTCAAAGCAATGGTTTTGGGGAATTTTAAAAAGAAATTTGAATTATTGGATTTTGTTGAATTAAAGCGCTGGGGTAGGGCTGGAACTGGGGTTAAGAGAAAGCAGGTTAAAAATTCTGATTTTTCTTTAACTGTTTTTTCTAATGGAACGGTTGTTATTAAGCCTACGGCTGCTAAGGGTTTAAATCCGCGTGATTTACAGGCTGATTTTTGGGAGAAGGCCCGCAATGCCCGTAGGCTTCTTTCTGTCAGGCATTTTGTTGATATTTCACCGCTTGAATTGATACAGCGCCCTAAGTATGGTGTTGAGGATAAACTTGCAAGAAAAATTAAGGGAGAGTGGAAAGGAAAGCATCGGGGCATTGATTCTAGCCCTGGACACCCTCATGTTGATAATTATGGGGCGCAGGCTTGTATTCGTGACCTTAAATTATCTAATGATTCACACGCTGAATTAGCTGAAGCTAGGATTAGAAACCCGGAGTGGTTTGAGCGTATTGAGAATGTTTTAGAGCGGGTTGTTGTGGTTAATTCTGATTTGGCTAAGAATATCAATCTTCATTTGGGTGTTGAGAGAAGGCAGCTTGATAACATGGGGCAAATGAATACTAATTTAGTTGAAATGAACCGGTTGCTTAAATCTGCGCGGCCCCGCGCTCCGCGCTTACCTGCAAGACGAAATAGTGCGACTTTAAGAGGGGTTAGTTGAATGATTGCTTTAGATTTGTTTTGTGGGGCTGGCGGGGCAAGCAAGGGACTTCTTAATGCTGGCTTTAAGCGGGTTGTTGGTATTGATAAGGTTGCGCAGCCGGAGTATTTTGACCCTGACAATTTAAAGATTTTTGATGCAATTGCTTTCTTAAAAGATATTGATATGTCCAGCTTTGATTTTGTTTGGGCTTCTCCGCCTTGCCAGGCTTATTCTTGTGGAACTTTAGGGGTGAGAAACAAGGGCAAGAAATACCCTGCTTTAATTCCTATTGTTAGAAAGCTGTTGCTTAAAACCGGCAAGCCTTTTGTTATTGAAAATGTGCCAGGTGCGCCTTTAAGAAAAGATTTAATACTTTGTGGGGAAATGTTTGGCTTAAAAGTAATTAGGCATAGGTATTTTGAAATAAATAATTTTGAATGTGAGCAGCCAAAACATCAGGCACATAAAGGCAAAGTTTGGAATGGAACTGCTATCGGGGTTTGGACGGGTGGCAAACCGGGCTGTTTTGGAAATGAAGAACATAGAAAATATTATTATACTGTTGTGGGGCATTCTGCGGGAACTTTAAAAGCGTGGCAAAAGGCCATGCAAATAGATTGGGTTAAAGACAAACATACGCTGGCGCAATGCGTCCCGCCTGCTTATGCTGAATATATTGGAAAACAATTCTTAAAGGCGGCGATTTGAATGCTTTGGGAATGGGGTGTTTTTTTTGCAGGGTTGGGGGTTTTTTTGTTATGTTTAAAAAAAATTCTATTTGGATAAAGGTGGCGCGTTGGAATTGACTAAACACAATTTGAACCGTATTAACAAACTCAAAGAGGAATTAATTTTTATTAAAGCAGATTGTTCAGGCTTGCCAAATTTTGTTAATTTCAGGGCTGAACAGATTGAAAAGGAATTAAAAAAAAAGAGAGTGTTTGAATTGACTAAAATACCGCCTGCGGAAAACATGGCAGATAAAAGGGCGCGCAAAAAACAGAAAGTGCTTTCCTGGCTTAAAATTGGGGAAACCGGGGGCGGTTCTTTTACTGCTTCGGGGAAAGTAAAATCAACGCGACCGATCAAGAAAAAAATACCTATTGAAACGCCTTGTTATGGCAGGGATTCAAAAATTTCAGAATATAGTAAGGGTGTGAATTAATTGACTAAATGTGTAAAGTGTGGGTTAACATTACCGGAAGGGCAAAAAGGCAAATGCTGGAATTGCAAATTAATTGATAAGCGTAAGACGCCGGAGTTTGCGGCCGCGCGTTCTGATTCAATGCGGGCTTATTGGCGTAAAAGAAAACAGGCGGGGGAATAATGGGAAAAAAGGTTATTACATACGAGTGGCTTGTTGGCTTTTTTGGAAAGGAACGCCGGGGGCTTTTTCGGGAAATGTCTGACTACAATATTGCAAAATTCTTTGAAATTGCAAAGAGGGCGTCAAAGTCAAAAAAGGCCTGGGGTGTTAATTGATGTTTGAGGATATGCCGCCTGCCGGTTGGTTTGTGATAGTTGCCGCGCTTGTTGTTTGTTTTGGGCTTATGGCTTATTCTTATATTGACGGCCAGGCGCAGCGAACCGAAATTTATTCCGAAGCCTGCCAGACTTGCCGGGAAAAACTTGAAGTTTGTATTTCTATGATGCCGGCCACGTCCGGGGATATTATTATTGATTTTAACAATTTTGATTTAAACAATAAGGTTGAACCTATAAGATAGAGATTATACATTTTAATGTATAAGTTCCGGGACTTATACATAAATTTAATCTTTGTAGTATTTGCTTAATCTTTTGGCCATTTTTTTAGAGTAACCAATATAGGGAAATATGCTGCCGTAGCCTTTCGCGCCTTTTGCGTGCATTACGTCTGCGAAACTTGCACCCTGTAACATCATTTTGCTAAACCGATTGTGCCTAAAGAAGTATGGCGTGATCCCGCACCACTTTTTAACCCAATATCTTAACCTTTTTGTTTCCCCGGGGTATTCTTTAACCCTTTGTTCCCCGTCCCGGATAACCCATTTAACTATTTTCTTGTAATATCCGCCGCCTTTTTTGCCCCGGAACGCCCAAAAAATCTTAAACCCGGGGAAGCCGGCAGAATTTGCATAATCCCAAAACTCTTTAAAGTAAGGATTAGTCAAGGGGAACATTAAATTAGAAACAATACCCCCTTTTTTTGTTGGAAACAATATGTTAATGTGTGTTCTTTGTTTTGTTATTAGTTCCGGGGTGAGTTCAAGGATTTCCGCGGGCCTGCGGCCGGTGAAATATAGCATTATAAACAACGCCCTGGCTTGTTGTTGGTGTTTGTGCTTGACGTTTTTAAGCATTAATTCAAATTCATTTAATTTTATAAACTCAATTGATTTGCCTTGCGTTAAAAAGGTTTTATAGCGTGCGTCTGTTATTGCTGGCATTGAAGTTCCCCTGTTCTATTAAGCAAATGATATAATCAAAGACGTCTGCGGCGTTAATGTATGCTGCCCGGGCGCTGCAAACGCTGCAAGACTTGGCGCATTCTTTCATGTGCTGGCGCTTGGCTTTTAGTTCCCCGAGCAGTTTGTTTTTTTCTAAAGCATTATTCATTTTGACCCCTCTTTCTTTCCCCTTTTGGGAAAATGTAAGTTTTCCCAAAAACATAAGAAAACAAGCGATTTTGTGTTACCATATAGTTATATATGTAACTCCGAACCACTATCTTACAGATTATACAGTTTTGTGGGTTGAGTATGAATTTCATTGATTTTATAATCCCGATTGATAAGCCAATGAAAGACTTTTCCATTGAGGAAAAGCGCGCCTTTAGTGAAGAAATTATCCAACGTATTCTTTTAAACCGAATTAAGAAAAACAAGCCAACCGTCTTGTTGTTGGTTGCTGATAGTGGCGAAGGCAAAAGTTACACCGGTTTGAAAATATGCGACATATTGCTTAAAGCGCAGGGCGTTGACTTTGCAAAGCACATTAACGACGTGGTTGTTTATACTCCGCTTGAGTATGCCCGGAAAATTGACAACCTTTTAAACAACAAGGAATTAAAGAAAGTCAATGTAATAATGATTGACGAAGCAAGGGAACTTGTTAAGGCACAGACTTGGTATTCTTTTGTTAACCGGGCTATTGCTGACGTTAACGCTATGTCCCGGGGCATTAAGCCTATGGTGTTTATTGTTGTTACCCAATTTATTAAGGATATTGACCCGGCAACCAGGCGAACGCTAACGTTTTACGGGAAATGCGCCAGGCCGCACCGCAGGGTTAAATTGTGGCTTTATAAACTTTGGAAGGACGACCGGGATATTGAACGGCCTGAATTGAGAAAGCGCCGTATTTATGGCGTTGTTAAAAGGGGTAACCGTAAGGCAACAATTAAGCCGACTTTTAATTTTTCTTTGCCCCGGAAGGAACTTGTTGAACCTTATGAGATTATGCAGCGAAAGCAGAAAGGGCGTTTAATTCGGCGTAAGTTGGAAATGCTTGTTAAGAATTTGGAGAAAGAATTTAAGGGAATGTATAACAAAGTTGATGCTATGGCAAAGTGGTATTTGGAACACCCTGACCAATTAAAATTAATTATTGAAAGGAAAGGGAAAAAAATTAAAGTTAAGAAGGACGTTAAGGCCATGCACGAATTATCCGGCGAGGAATGTATTGAATTGGAAAAAAGAATTTCTGAAAAATTAATTAAAAGGGGGCTTGCTAATGACGTCGTGGAAAAGAAACAATAATCAAGACAATGAAGGGGCTGAATGTAACGCAAAAAAATATATTGATATGTGCGTTACAACGGCTTTAACGGTTGTTCCAAAAGGAATTGAGAACGGGCAAAGCATGAGTTCTGCTTTATTGGCTTTAACAATTTCGGTTGACCAATTGGAAAATATTTGCCGGGCGAACGGGCTTATTGACGAGAACGATAAGGAATTTATTGACGACTTGGCTGCTTTTGAGAAAGCGCAAAAGGGCGAGGGGGATTTTAAGACGGCCAGGGTTGCAAATTTTAAAATGCGTTTGCTGCTGAACCGGGTGTTTTCAAGCGGTATTATAGAAACTGAATTGCAGGTTTAATTTTCGGTTTGACATATTGAAGGTTTTAAAAAGAATTTGGGACATTAATAGTTTTTTAATGGCGCAAAGAGAACAACCTGAACAGCTTTATTTTTATGCTATGAATGCCGGGCAAGAGGGGGTTATGATTGGTAACGCCCCGGAAGAAATTAAACGAGTTGCGCATAACCGTTGTCGGGGTGCAATTTCCGGCCTGGTAAGATTTAATAATAATACTTGCCGCCAGCGTGAAATGCAGCATATTGACAGAATTGTTAAAGATTGCGATTCTGGTAAAATTTCCCCTGAAAGGGCTGCGGGGGAACTTAAACAAATTGGCGTAAGGCTTGGCGTTCCGTCTTATTCTTTTGATCGGGTTATTTCAGAAATTGAAATGGTGAGAATGGCAAATGGAAAAGGTCGCCATGATATTGCTGCTGCAATGCCGTTGCCAAAAAAAAGCATTTGGGACAGGCCGGCAAAGCTGCCGACTAAAAAAGAAATGAATGCTTTTATTCCAACGTTTGAAAAAAATAAAAAAAGCTCTAAATTAAACATTTTTGGCAGGGCTGCAAAGTTCCCGACTAAAAAAGAAATTAATGCTTTTATTCCAACGTTTAAAACAATTAAAAGAAAGCCAATGCCGCGCAATTGGGGCAGGCCGGCAAAGCTGCCGACTAAAAGAGAAATGAACGCTTTTATGCCAATGATTCCTATTGCTGGAATGGCAATGCCTAAAAATAGAAAAACAGGCCCGGGGCGTAGATAATGGTTTTATGGGCTGGAATTGCTGCGCTTGGGGCGCTTACAGGCGCGGCTTTAAGTGCGCCTGCTATTTTTGGCGAAGCTGTTAAGGCCGGGGGTGCGCAGGTTGCGGACGTATTCCGGGGCGCGATTGGAAGGCCACAAACAGCCGCAGATGTTCAAAGATTTACAAAAGAAGCCGCAATTTCCCCGGGTGTTTCAAAAGCTGCAAGGGCGGGGGGAAAAGCCGAAACTTCTTATTATCAAAATATAATGGATAAATCTTTTGAGGATATGATGTCCGCCGGTTCAAGGGGTAACATTTTCGGGGCTGCGGGTGCGTTTGGAACAGGCGCGGTTGCAAGCATTCCAGGCCTTTCAAGGGTTGTTTATGGTAAGGGTGGCCAGGTCAATATTAGGGCGACAACGTCCGAGTTGCAAAAGATTGGTTATTCCCTTTCGGACGCTAAAAGCATGGCAAGGGGCGCGGCTGACATTCACCACGCCGAGCAAAGCGGGGCTGTTTCAGGCGGTTTAATGATTGAGGGTGCTGCAAACTTAATTGGTGCGGGGATTTTTTCAGTTGGTGCAAAGGGTGTAAGTATTGCAAAAGTTCCAATAAAAACTGCTGCAAAGCAGATTGTTGTTGCAACCGCCCCAGCCGGATTTTATGAGGGGGCTGTTCAGGATTTATTGGGACAGCGTGCTTATACAAAAATTGCAAAGGGCGAAGCTGGTAAAATTTCCCTGGTGTCCCCGGTTGCAAGCGGCGCAGTTGGGGCAACGGTTGCGAGTGCGGCGGGTTTAACTATTGGGGGCGTTCAAAGATTTACGCCAAAATCAATTTCAACACCTTTTGAGGGTGTGTTTTCTACAATTTTAGATCCATTGGAAAAGCCAGGGGATATTGTAACGTCTGCGGCCGGGCGTGTTACAAGGCGGGGGGGAATTAAACTGCCTATTGTTACGCCTGCACCAATAACCGCCGCGCAGGGTGGGGGAATTTATACAGGTTCTCCAATAACGGGAACGCCTGCGCAGGCAATAGCAGCGCAGGCAGCAGCACAAACAAACGTTCCGGCGGATATTCTTGTTGGCGTGCCTTTTTTGACACCAACAGAAGTGCCGGCAGAAACGGAAGTCCCGCCGCCAACAGACGTGCCGACGGAAACGGAAACAGAAGCAGAAACGGAAGTCCCGCCGCCAACAGACGTGCCGACGGAAACGGAAACAAAAGCAGAAACGGAAGTCCCGCCGCCAACAGACGTGCCGGTTGGAACTACTGTCCCGATTACAATACCCGTCCCTGTTCCACAAAAGGCCTTGCCTTTAGTGCCGCCGCCTTTATTCCCTGGGAGTGCTGGCAAAACAGGTTATATTAAGAAAGGAAATTTGATTTATTTTTCTGAAATTGATGCAGCAAAGCGAACCTTTAGAAGTCTTTTATAAAAAGGTGAATTAAATGGAAAAAAAAAAGTTAAATGAAAAAGGGTCAACGTCTTTTTTTATAGTCTTTGCCATGCTTTCAATAACTTTGCTTTTGCTTTTTGCAATTATAGTCCCTCTTTTGCAAACCATGAACGTTATGTTTTATGCGAATGCCGAGGGCATACTTGAAAAGGGGCGAACTGCTGCAAGCGAAATTAACGACGAGAACGTCCGGGCTGCGCTTGAAGGCAGTTTTGATGCACAGGTTGAAAGTATTGAAACCCAAATTGACATTTTGGCGGTTTTCTTTCAATATGGCTGGATTATAATTATTCTGGCAATTACCCTGGTTATTTTTATGATTACAAGGCAAACGGTTGAATTGCAAATAAGGTAAATGATATGAAAAAAAAAAAGTTTTTGTTGGCAATAACGCTTTTTCTGCTTTTATTTAGTCAATTAATTTTGTCTGCGTCTTGGGTTTTATATGAAGATTTTGAAAGCATTGCAGATTGGACAACCGAGGACAGTTCAAGCAATACGGCAAGCGTTCAATCTGTAATTTCAAAAACAGGAAATGCTTTAAAATTGTCAACAACCGGCGCGAATTCTGATTTATTTAGGATAATTTATAAGGATTTAAATTTTACAGATACAAACGTTGGCTTTTGGTTTAGAAAAGATAACGTGGTTAATAATTCTTGGTTTAATATTTCCCCTAATCCTTCTACTGCTTATTTAAAGTATGATTCAAAAATATCGCATTATGCTTTGCCCGGTGTTGAAATTTCAGATATTAATATGGATACCTGGTATTGGGTTGTTATTGAAAGGGAAGATATTGACCATATTTCTGCTTATGTTTGGGATTCGGACGGCGTTCTTACAGGGAGTATTAGTAATAGTGAAAATACTACGGGGGGCGGTGTGCCTGATTCTTATTGGTATGCTTCCGGCGCTTTTCCCAGGGTTCAAATAAAGGACAATTCTTTGGTTGTTAATAATATGTATTATGACGATTTTTATACGGGGGGTGTGGGTTTTATAGAAACACCGGTTACAATTTATGCCCCTGTAAGTCAAGCGATTTTTACAACAAC
>Ga0307928_10003510_pt1 | contig 11952 bp, 9 predicted proteins | sample AceLakmetagen232_FD_201815 | JGI IMG/M metagenome (GOLD analysis project Ga0307928, IMG submission 201815) | Saline water microbial communities from Ace Lake, Antarctica - #232 | ecosystem: Environmental > Aquatic > Non-marine Saline and Alkaline > Saline | place: Antarctica: Ace Lake... | reverse complement strand
TTGCCAATGTGGATGCAGTAGATTGTGAGGTATCATAATGCCACAGATCCCACCTATTGTAAATAATCCACCAAATATGATTACTCTGGTGGTGTTGAATCATGATGCTCTGGGGATTTTGATCCCTCTGGCTTTACACTTCCCTATCATGCCAGAATCATATATGGTGCTAAAGCAATACCTAACCACAGTAACACCAACTAAAGGCGGTGGATGGGTAGATAAGTACGGTGCTGCCCCTTCCCCGGTGACTATACAGGGCACGTTCGGATACAAGACAAAAGGCTTTATTGGCAGTAGCTCTGTTTACAATGGATTTGGCTGGTGCAAGTATCTGGAATGGCTGGTGGATGTAACTCACGAACAGAACAAAGATGGCGAATATCCTACGGTATGGCTGATGGCTCACAATGCAATGCATTACTTTGAGGTAGAGATCACTGAATTCAGTTTTTCCCAGACTACAAACAGGAATATGCTCTGGGTTTATTCTCTTAAAGCTACGATCCTGAACCCCATCACAGCCAGCCCATTGCTGGATCCAGTGAAGGATGCTGTGGATAGCGTTAAATCAGGAGCAGCGGAAGGGATCGCAAAAGCACAGGCTGGAGCAACAAAGGCAGCTATCAATTTGAAGGGCAAGGCAATAAGCGTTCTCCCGGGCGGTGCTTCTGGTGCTGGATCCAATCTGGGTGAGCTCGGGAAGGTGGCAGTGTAATGGCAATTCCACAGAGCCCAAACGAACGTAACGATGAGGCAATCTCAATGGAGCCTGCTGGAAAAGTAGCTCTCCTGAGTGCTGTTAAAAAGCAATCGGATCCATCTGGTGTAGATAGTATAAAATCATCAAACTTTGCTGCCACGATCACAAGTGCCGGGATCCGGACAAACTTCAAGGAATTTCAGATCCTGCTGAATGAGATCTACGCTGCAGTTCCAGATATCCATGCATACAGTAGTGGTGAAGTCTTTTCCGGGCTATTCGAAGAGTTTTATACTGATGATAGGAACCCTCTGGCAAACCAAACCCTTTTTGGGGATACTGAACCCAGAAGAGCAGGATCTACAATCACAAAAACCCGGGCATCGCTTCGCCGGGTAAGCAATGTGATGGAATTGATCCGCAAGGCTCTGGATCTGATAAGAATAATGGAAAGCCGGGTGAGCTCATTACTGGAAAACGCAAATTCAGAATTCATCAATGATGAATCCAGAACTGAGAATTTATTAACATGGGCTTTCCGGGTAGGGGCTCAATTAAACCCTGAATTGATCGGTAGGAAAAAATTAGAGATCAATACGAATACCAGCCGTGGATTAACGGATATGTACGGGCTTCTGGTTATGTTTGACAGTCTCACTCTGGAGCTTGAAACGCTGCTTGTACTGCCAGCTTATTATCGAACAGCTACCAGTGCAGATACCAGCCTGATTGAGACTCCGGTAAAAACTGTATTTGTGAAACATAATGAATCCATAGAACGGATTGCTGCCCGGGAGCTTGGATCCGCTGATAAGGTGAACCTGATCATGGAGTTTAATACTCTGGATCCTATCGATATTCTGGGGGAAGGATGGGAAGGCACAGCATTGAAGATCCCCTATCTGGATGTTCTGGATGTGGAAAGGGTAGCAGCAAACTTTGTTCTGGATGCCCAAAGGGGTGTTCAGGTTCTGGGCAAGGATCTCCCTAATGAATTAGATGTGGTGGATGGGGATCTTATTGTTCTGAATTATACAAATACTTTTATGCAGGGATTGGATAACATCCTTCAAACACCTTTGGGATCCATTCCTGAAGATCCGGATTATGGAAATAATATTTTACATCTGGAGCAAGTATCGATCCCTACAGTATTGGGCAGCATGTTAAGCCCGGAAGTTACCAGAGCACTCATGACAGATCCCCGGGTGAAGTCAGTGAGTAATGTGGTGATTACAAAGGAGCAGGATGCAATAAAGCTATCATGTCAGGTGCAAGCAATAAATCACCAGACTGAGGCAGAACTGAAAGCAAATCTGGATTAGCTATGATTATTAAAACACGTACAAAGATTTTAGCAGAAATGGTCGAATGGTCACGGAATAATAATTCCAGTATCACGAACTTCAATAAAGGTGGGGTAGCACGGGCAATATTCAATGCTATAGCAGCCCAGCTTGCCCAGCTTTATTACAACATGCACCAAGTATTCAGATCCGCTCGGATCATGTTTGCTAATGGCGATGATTTAGAAATCGCTGTAGCTCCCAGATCCATGAAGCGAAGGGGAGCATCTTTTTCCACTGTCCCCGTGAACTTCAGCGGTACTGCAGCCACTTCAATCCCTCTGGGTTCGAAGGTGGGGACTACCAGCGGAAGTGAGTATGCCACGGTAGGAAGTGCATCGATCGGTTCTAATGGAAAAGTGACTATTTCCTGTCAGGCAATAACAGCAGGATCTGCCAGTATGATTAAGGCTGGTGAGATCTCAGTGATTGTAGATGTGATTTCAGGGCTTACCACAGTATCAAACGATACCCCGTCTGTTGGTGGGTTTGATCAGGAATCAGATGAATTACTCCGGAACCGTGCTATCACCCAGCTTGCTACTCTCTCACAGGGAATAGAAGCAAGTTATGAAGCGTGGGCTCAGGAATCTCATGATGAACTTATCCGGGCAAAACCCCAGATTAATCATCCCCAGTATTCTGAAAAAACAGTGATCGTCCATTGCTTACGAAATAATGGTGGGATATTTACTGATACCCAGCTTAATGCAATGGCAGCATATATCCAGTTTAAGGCTCCGCTGGGAGTAGTCATTAGATGCCTGAATATGCAATGGGCTCTGGTGAATATTTCTGCAGAGATAGTTATGTATCTGGGATATGATGTTGCTTCAGTACGGGCGAATATAATTGAGAACCTACAGCTATATCTCGATTACCGGGAATGGGATTGGGGTACGGATGTAGATTTTAGTGATATTTACAGTCTGGTGAATAACAGTCTGGGGATCCAAGATATCCAGAGATCTGCATTCAGTCCAACTTCGAACGTGCAAGTAAGCCCATACCAAATTCCTAAAATTGGTGTAGTTAGTATTACGGAGTAGAATATGGGCAGAACAAGAGCAGGAGATATCCACGATTCACTTCAGGTTCCGGTAGAAGAAATTTCCGGGATGGACTTCAGGCGCATGTATGATAGGCTGATAATTAAACTGCCTTCATTTGTAGTCCGGAACTCCGTGCTGAACGATATGCTGATGGCGATCGGGGAAGCTATTGATAAATTTATCAGGGATCTGGTGCAGTTAAAAAGCTCCCTCACTATCTCAGGTGGGGATCCTGTTATGTTGGATGCTCTGGCAGCAGATTATGGGCTTAAAAGGCATCCTGAAGATAATGATAAGATCTTGGCAGTCCGGATCCATAATGCGATCCAAACCCACCAGCGAAGAGGCACGATGCCCGGGCTTATCAATGAGGGCGGTGAACGTGCTTTAGTAACCCCTTACGTGGTGACAATGCAGATGGCTCTGGGTGTTAATCCGATCGGTGTGGGATGGGGATTAGGCGGTGTAGCTGCAGGCTGGATCCACCTATGGAATGACTCTGCAGAAACAGAAGCGATTGTAGAAACGCATCTGAAATCGATCGTTCCTTTTAATTACAAAGATGGGATCGATTACATCCCTGTTTACGGTGTCTCTGATGGATTCAAGTCAGTGCGTGGATCTGAGTTAAGTGATGCCGGATCCTACTCAATTACAAACGATGGATTTTATTTCTCCCAGAACTCACTTATTCCCGGGGCTTCAGTATGTACATACTCTCTGGGGAATATGGATCTGGGGGCATCCTATGCTACCTACAAATGGCTGGCTGACTGGATCGATTATGCTCACTGGGATCTATCCTATGGTGTAGTTGTTTCAGTTCGGTTCTCTTCAGATGAAGTAGCATGGTCTGCATGGACTCCATACGGAAAAAATCAGTTCATCCCTGATTCTGAGATCGAAAGATATGCGCAGTTCAAGATTGAATTAACAATAGATCCCGGCTATGACAGCTTGGAACATTATATTTTTAAGCGGTTTATCCTAAAGGGACTCACTGAAACGCAATGGCTATACGGTGAAGAGCCCCGGGGTGTAGCCTTCCATGAACCAGAGTTCGGAAATTAAAGAGGTATAAAATGGGTACTGTAGCAGCACCAAATCTACTGATAACATTAACAGATTTTTCAACTGGAGCAGCGGATTCTGGGAAAAGCGTGGAAATTGTACTCCACGGCGATGCATATCCCGGGGATGCTATTGCTCTATCTGAAATTGGAGTAACGGGAAAATACAAACTTGAAACCAGTTCCGGGGTAGTGGCTATTGCTCAGGGCTTTTATGAAGTCTATGCGGATGCCTCATTCATCGCCCTCTTCACTCATGGGAATAGTGGGATCCAAGATCACATGGAGAGCACTTCAGATCCCCATGAGGTAGGTGCTGGACAGGTAGATATCGTGGACTCCGGAGCTCTTATCACAGCTATAAACGTGGAAGATGCTTTGCAGGAATTAATGACTGCTATTAATACGAAAGCAGGATCCGGATCTACACTGCTCACAGATAATTCTACCCAGAGCGTATCATCTTCTAAGGCAAAAGTTACTAACCTGAATGCTGACAAGGTGGACGGGAAGCATGTTGGATTTAGTCTGGAGCAGATCCCATATTTGGAAGAGGATGCAGATCAGAATGCCACGTTAAGGCTCTCTACTCTCCCTACAAATCTCACTGGGAAAAATGCTGACAAGCTGGATGGATATCATGCTGGATACTCTGGTGGGCAGATCCCCATTTTATCATCGAATGTAGAAGCTGGAAGATTACATACATCACTCTTGAATATTGCTCAGGGTTATGCTGATGGGCAGATCCCCAAGCTACTCGCTGCAAAGGGCTCTACAGGGCTCCATACATCACTTCTGAATAAAGAGGTGGGTGCTGGTGATCTAATGATCCCCCGGATCTCCATTGGAATTGTAGCTGGTTTTTTAAGTGATACCCTACTGGCTGTGGGAATGGGATCTGGTAACGATGAGATCCCCCAGATTACTACAGATGCTGCAGGGGAAGCTGGCAAGATTGCCAGTTCTCTTCTGGGGACAAACCCTGAAGCTGCCAGAACAGCCTCGGGGAATATAACTGATACCCCAGCCCCGGATAAGTATGGTGGTGGATCTGTCTGGGTGGAAGAGGGCTTTGCAGAGGAATCTACAGCAATCCATACCTTAGATGATAGCATGGACTGGAGGCAGCGGATAATCCATGTTTCTGCCTATATGCGTGACGGTGTTGCATATCTCCCCGGGGGAGCCAATGATACTGCCATTGAGGGCAAAGATGGTGGGGATACTCCGGAGCACTATGCTGCAGGCATGTTTTTTTCCTCAGACGGTAGTGCTGCAGGAGCCACTTCCAGATTAGAGTTCTCATTTGCAACTGAAGATGATCTCTTGATATTTGTTGATAGCACCACTGGGTATCTGAGGGCTAAAAAAGAAGCTCAGGCTCAGGAATCTGGATGGGCTTTACTGGCAAAAATTGATTACAGCCCAGTACAAAACCATTAATTAGGAAGGTATGAAATATGAATGGTAAAGCACCACAAGCTCTATTCCCTGGTGGGCTTATAGATAACGTCTTTGGGTTAAATGCCTCTCAGACGGTGAAGGCTATTCTGGATCGAATGATAGATCTCATGGATAGTGAGGGGGGGATCTTTATTAACTCGCTGGCTGAAACAGATCTTCAGGTGATCGATGCAGGCGGTGGAGCAATATCGATTAAGGCTGGAGTAGGCTGGGATAAATTTGGTCAAAGGATCTACATCGCTTCTGATGATTCTGCTTCTGCAGTAGTCGTGGGAACAGTGGCGATCACTACGCTGGATCTATCCACAAATAAAAACATTAAGCTGGATATCGATAATGCTGGAGCCACGGAAATAGATTGTGGATCTGAAGCAGTGGTTCCCGCAGCCACTACTCTTCTGGAGATCTTGGCAGCTATAAACGCTGCTGGATATGGCACTATTGCATTCCAGAGCGATGCTGTAGGCAATCTGGATCCTGATGGATCCTATATCACGCTGAAATCATCCACTACAGGCGGATCTTCAGAGATAGAATTTCAGGTTCCTTCAGGAAATGATGCAGGAAATGAGATCTTTGGTATCACAGAATCAGGGTATCCCCAGACTACTGTAGGTGGTGGTGGATATCAAATTGCTGATGATAGCACAACTTATAATATTGTGATTGAATACTTAGCCGTGGATTCTGCTATAGGGAATTTCAAAGCAGGATATCCATCTGGAAGTGAAGAATCATATACACGCCGGGATGATTCGTTCAAGGTCACTGTTACTACAGATGATCCTTCAGACGATGCAGATGAACACGAACTGCTGCTGGCTCAGGTAAGCAATACCGGGGGAACTTTGACTATCACGGATAAACGGGCTGATAAAGCTGTTCGTCTCAAGGGTATTAAACAGGTCGATAATACTCCCCCTTCCGCTCCTGTCCTTGTAAATATCACCACTACTCAGAAAACTTCCCAACTGGGATATATCATCCCAAGATGGGCAAAGGTTACTGATGCTTCTGGGATCCGTGAATACATAATTAAAATGGTGCTTATTGAAGATCAGGGTGTGGCAGTGGTAGATGCCCAACCAGAATTTCACTCAGTTTATGCCATTGGATCCACTGCTGCAGAGCTCTATACCAACATCATGAAGCCTCTGGGTGAGAAGTATCAGGTTTATGTGGCTGCAGTGGATAACTCGCTTTCACAGAACCAGAGTGCTTTCACAGATCTGGGGGCTGTTCTCAATGGCGGGCAGGCTGCAGATTATGCTGATGTTGTCATGCCTCAGATCACTCTCGTTCCAGTATCGAACGGTGTCTATGTGGACTGGGCAGAAAGCGAAAATCTCATAGGCTTTCAATACTGTTTTACCACGAATGGATCCCAGCCACAATTCCTGAATAATAACACTTTTGAGATACTTCAAACTGAAGTCACTGTTCAGGCTGCTCCCGGGACTGAGATTAAGATCCGGGTTCGTGGTGTGCTCCCCAATAATACCAAGACTGATGCGATCGTAGGCGAATCAGTAGCTGGTGGTGTTGTTATTGGGAATAATGAAAAAGTGCTCTCTCTGGATACTAAATCTGTATTAGCTACAGACGATGGAGCAGTGGCAAGATTTCTGGGGCAGCGGATCCTTGTGAACCCTGCTGACATTACGAAGCTGGCTCTCTATGTTAGTGCTTTGACTCTCAATGATTCAGAGCGTGGCGTAGTTAGAATATTCCGTGAGAATGCTGAAGCTCAGGCAAGGTTTATCACCTTCACAACTACCGGGACTTTGGAACTCGATTTTGAAGATTTCGCCATGACTGCAGGCTGGATAATTATCGATGCTTATGATGATGCTGAATCCGGATCCAGCCAAGCTGCATTCACGGTGGATGCTCATTTATTCTATGCTGAAGGTGTAGAAGCCTCACCAGTCCGGAAGGGACGAAGTGAGGGCAAAGGATCCCGCATAGGTGATCGTTCTGGTGGACAAGCAAACTGATAGTGAGGAAATAAAATGAAAGTAGATGGAACTCTAAAATTCACAGTCGAAGCAGAGGGCTCTGAGTTAGGTAAAAAACGTGCTGAAGGTGATTACGTGGTATCCGTTCTGGGTGCTACAATGCCTTTGAAGTTCGATGTAGCTCTGGCTAAAGACGATGCTGCAGTATCACTCGGATTAGGCGGGATAACCACAGTCAGGTTTCTGCATATTTATGCGGTTTTTGCTGATGGCTCAGTGGCTAATGCTGATGTGGAATTTATCCTAAATGATGGCGGTGGAGCTCAGACAATTACAGGCACAGAAATCATGGTGGCAAATACAGATATCACAAGTATTAGCCTCACGAATAATTCCCACGATACAGCGGGATCTGCTGCTACAATCTTTGTGGATATCGTAGGAGACTAATCCCCCAATGCCACAGGAATCATTAAGCGGAAATATTGGAATTACTGGTGTCCGGGTAGATCTGGTTCGCCAATCAGATTCTGTTCGAATAGATACCATTGAATCCAAGCAGGTCGGTGATCAAAAAGGATACTGGGAGTTCATCCGCCCGGTGTCTGGGAAGTATGATGTTACTTTTACAGGCGGGGGAACTACCCCCGCTGATAATCTCTATGGGATTGAGGTAGTATCTAATACTCTGATCGAAGGTGTGGAGCAGTTTGTAAACGATACCGCTCCCAATGGTTCCTTTGCTGCAGGATCTACTCCTGTAGGGCATGTAAATAATAAACTGAGTGCTCAGGTCACGATTGAATGGGGATTCACTCAGGGCTCTGAATTCGCTCATGGTTTTATCGTTCGATGGAGCCACGGATCCGGATCTCCCCAAACGGTGGATGATTCCAGTCCATCTGTAAAAGTGGATTCCACTGTTCGGAAGTTCTCGATCAATCTCCCCGGGGATGATTTCATAACATTTAAGGTATATCCATACTTCTCTACCAAATCTGGATCCACGGAAGGGGCTGTATATGCTCATGCTAATTGGAGCGATTACCAGCCAAATGCAAACCCTGCTCTTCCTGCAGGGAATCTTCCTACAGGAACGCTGATTCAAGAGGGCGGTGGAAACGTAGTTCAGGCGGATGGAGTAGTTCATACGGGGTTCACAAACCTTAAAGATGGCAAGCTCCCAGACGATGCATCTAAGCTGCTTGAAAATGTAGGTGATTCTACAGCCAGATCTCATTCTGCAGATGTTCGGGCATCTTCAGCGAATACCAAAGCTGGATCCGCTCTAACAAAAGCCACTTCAGCGGATGCTCTTGCCCAGACAGCGAAGCAAGATGCTTTACTGGCAGACAATAAAGCTGATAGTGCAATAGTAAAGGCGGGATCCGCTGATGTGAGATCTCAATCCGCTGATGTAAAGGCTGGATCTGCCAGCGTAAAAGCAGGATCCGCTGATGTTCGTTCCCAGACTGCAAAAGCCCGGGCAGATACAGCTATTCAGGATGCTTCAGATGCATTCATAAAGGCAGGCTCTGCTGATGTAAGATCTCAAAGTGCTTCAATTAAAGCAGGCTCTGCAGATGTACGATCCCAGAGTGCTGATGCCATTGCATCCACAGCAAAACAAGATGCTTTACTCGCTGATCAAAAAGCTGGATCCGCTCAGGTGACTGCAAATACTGCAAAACAAGCTGCTGCTGATGCCGATACTGCTGCTGGTGTGGCTGATGGAAAGGCTGTAGCTGCTCAGGGCGATGCTACCCAAGCTATTTCTGATGCTTCAGATGCAGATGATAAAGCAAGCTCCGCATTGGTCAAATCAGGCTCTGCAGATGCAAAGGCAAATAGTGCCCTCACTCGGGCGATCTCCGCTGGTGGTGAGGCTGCTTTGGCTCTGGATACAGCAACCTCTGCAGAATCCCGTGCCAAGTCCGGGGAAGCGAAAGCTACAACTGCAAAACAGGATGCTTTACTCGCAGATCAGAAAGCTGGCTCTGCTGATGTGAAGGCGGGATCATCCCTGATCGCTGTAAAAACCGCTTATGCACAGGCAAACACTGCCAGAATCATCGCTACCAGTGCTGTGAACTCTGCAAAAACGGCAAAGCAGGCTGCTACTCTGGCTGATCAAAAGGCGGGATCTGCATTAATCAAAGCAGCTTCAGCAGATGTTCGGGCAGGATCTGCAGGATCCCAAGCCTCTTCAGCATTGTCCCGTGCCAATACTGCAGTACAAGATGCTGCTCTGGCAGATAACAAAGCTGATAGTGCCATTGTCAAAGCTGGAAGTGCATTAATTAAAGCTGGATCTTCAGATGTGAGATCCCAATCCGCTGATGCCAGATCAGCTACAGCAGATGCAAATGCTGTCAGTGCCCAGAATTCAAGTAAAACCGCTCTGGCTAAAGCAAACACTGCAAATACTAATGCTACATCCGCCCAGAACGTGGCTAAATCAGCAGATGCGAAGGCTGGTAGTGCCAGCGTGAAGGCAGGATCCGCTGATATACGATCCCAGTCTGCAGATGTGAGATCCTTATCCGCTGATGCCATTGCCTCTACTGCAAAACAGGATGCATTGCTGGCAGATAACAAAGCAGGATCCGCACAGGTTTCTGCAAATACCGCTTATGCTAAGGCAAAAACCTCTGGACAGGATGCAGCACTGGCTGATCAAAAGGCAAAACTTGCTCAGGCATCCGCAAATACAGCGAAGCAGGCTGCTACTCTGGCTGATAATAAAGCATCTTCTGCAAATGCTCGTGCTGCCAGTGTAGAAAATAAAGCGAAGGGATTAGATGCTACTGGTAGCTTTGTAGGTGCTGGTTCTGGGAATCAGCGTATAGAAATCGATTATGTAAATGGTAGGCTCCATTTTTATGATGCATCTGATAATGAATTAATCAAGATAGGTGAGAATGTAATCGGCTCATGGGAGGGAATATTATTCGGATATACGAATACTGTTATAGGCTGGAATACGGGCTTGCTTGGTGCTGCAGGATCAGATCTCTATGCACATCACACCGAGAACACTGCTGGAACGGAAGCCTATTTATACTGGGCTTCATCCACAGGTACAATAAACCTATTTTCTGATGGGATAGGATTCGGAACTGTAGATTCCAATATCTATTTGAAGAATTTAAGTGGAGTTCTCAAGTCTGAAGCTGATTTCCATATTCTGGGGGATGATCTGTATATAGGAGCATCTACTACCGGGTATGGTAAAATCTATATGGGCTCAGATATCCTTTGGATCTACAATCAATATCATGGAACTGGTATAGTGATGTGGGCTCATAATGCCTCTGGGCTTAACAGGTATGGACTTACCTTTGATCCAGATAACTCAGTGAACCTTTACTATGATGGTGATATCGCAGTAAGGACTATGGCAGATGGGATCTATCTGGGTGATGCTACAGATACCAATCTCTACAGATCTGCAGCAAATATTCTATCAACAGATGATCACTTTATCGCCGGGGGGAATATAAAAACGCTCAATAATTTTCAATCTTCTGATGGAACCAATGGTGCGAACCTTACCAAGTATTTCACGGATCTTAACTCAGATGAATGGGTAGTAGTTGTAAAAGACGGATTAGTAACAACCTTTGAGATATTGTAAGTGATAGATAAGCTGAAAGTTCAGGACTATCCACCAGAGCTTCTAAAAGAGCTCAGGGCTGCTGTGATCGCTCAATCTCCCGGGTATGACATTGTAGAAATCTATGCTGCAGGAAGCCGGGTGCAGGGGACGTTCAGGGATAGATCTGATTTTGATATCGCTGTATATGCCTCAAATGTAAAAGAATGGGATTATCGATCTACAACTGCAGAGAGCTTTCACGGGAAAAGATTAACTGTAAAATACTTCCCCGCTGCAGATCTACCATACAGATTAGTAAAAAAGGCATGGGATCTGCCATTGTACTCACTGATAACGGGAAGGTATCATGCTGGCAAGGCGGAAGATCTGGCAGCTTATCTTCATCGGAAAACATTGCACCCAGATCTAAAAACTGCTATCATACCAGCCAAGATATCTACTAAGATATTTTAACATAGGGAACCATAGGGAAAAAGAACATGATAGAAGCCAACCAGAGCCCAGAACCGGGCTCAGAATTCAAGTATATCGATCCACAGAAAAATTACTCCCGGGAAGAGATCCTAAAGATGGATTTTGATACGCTTCAGGAGTATGCCCAGCTACTGGATAAGAGAGTTTATCTGATAAGTCTGGAGTTAATTAAAAAAGATGAAGAGCTTGTAGGCATGAGGAAAAATCAGGTACTGGGAGCATTCAGCGTGAACTACCCTGAGAACGTACACAAGGACGAAGAA
>Ga0307928_10003508_pt1 | contig 11957 bp, 18 predicted proteins | sample AceLakmetagen232_FD_201815 | JGI IMG/M metagenome (GOLD analysis project Ga0307928, IMG submission 201815) | Saline water microbial communities from Ace Lake, Antarctica - #232 | ecosystem: Environmental > Aquatic > Non-marine Saline and Alkaline > Saline | place: Antarctica: Ace Lake... | reverse complement strand
AAATATGGAAAACAAAAAAAGAGTTTTAGTAACAGGTGCAGGTGGCTTCATAGGCCACCACCTATGCAGGTTTTTAAAGAAAAAGGGATATTGGGTTCGAGGGGTTGATTTAGAAAAGCCCAAATTCAGCGGGATGGAGGATTTTCACGAGTTTTATATTAGAGATTTAAGAGACCCTCAAAATTGTCTTGATATGACGAAGGGTATTGAGTGGACATATAACTTAGCAGCGCTTAATGGAAGTATCGAATTTACAACTGATAATAAAGCAGAGCTTTCTCACAACAACGCAATGATTAACTTGAATATGGCAGAAGCTTGTTGGAAAAATGGTGTAAAGAGAGCCTTCTACTCTAGTAGTGCTTGTGTTTACCCAATGCACCATCAAGAAACTAATGAGATTCATGCCTTAAATGAAGATGATGTGGCTCCAGCAGACCCAGACACAGAGTATGGTTGGGAGAAGCTATTCTCTGAGCATATCTGGATGTCTTACGAGATAGATAGAGGGCTTGAAGTTAGGATAGCAAGGTTCATAAATATTTACGGACCAGAATGTTTGATAGATACTCTCAAAAGCAAAGCTCCAATGGCTCTCACTAGAAAAGCTATAGAAGCTGAAGATGGTGGAGAAATCCATATTTGGGGAGATGGTGGTCAAAGTAGAACTTTTTGTTATATCGATGACTGTGTGAGAGGGATTCAAATGTTAATGGAGTCTGATGTAAATATTCCAATCAATATCGGAAGTGACCAACTTTTCTCTATTAACGAGTTAGTAGATATCATCACTGAGATTGAAGGAGTAACCTTAAAGAAAATTCATCAGTTAGATAAAGTTCAAGGGGTTAGAACAAGACAGGCTGATCTAACAAGAGCTAAAAAGTTGCTTGGTTGGGACAATAAAATGGACATCAAAGAAGGATTAACCATTATAAATAAATTCACACATGAACAGTTGAAAAATAGCCATGAATAATAAAGTACAATTAATGATTTTTTCTTATAATCGTCCACTACAATTAGATCTTCTAATAAACAGTATTAGAAAGAACATTACCGATTTTGATAAAATCATTGTTACTTTTAATTACTCTAATAATAAATTCCTTAAGGGATATGATAATTTCATGGAAAAAGGATTAGTAGATCAGTGGTATTGTGATAAAGGTATCGCTCATACCCCTGCATTTAAGAATTACCTCGTAGAATTAATGGGTGATGAGTATAGTTATACTTGTTTATTCTCTGACGATGCTATTGTCTATGGAAAAGTTTCCATGAATGATGTTATTGCTCAGATGACAGATGATGTTATTTCTTTTTCTTTAAGGTCGGGTCTCAATGCCAAATATAGTTTCTATGGAGGAAAAACAATAATTGAAAATCCATGGGGAAAATATGAAGATTTAGAAGAGTTTATTAAATGGGATTGGACGGAGTATAACCCTAAGCGTTGTAATGGTTACCCGATAGGATTTGGAGATGGTTGTACTTTCAAGACTGAAACAATCAAGTATTTACTGGATAGAATCGAAGGACAATCGCCTAACGAAATAGAGAGATACTTGAATCAAGTTGAAAATAGAGAAGTAATAGCTCAAAAAAAGTTAGTTGCATACAAACATAGTAAGTTAGTAAGTAATCCAGTTAATAATGTAAATACCTTTTCTCCTTTATTTAGTGGTGAAAAGTTTAGTTACCCTGTTGAAAAATTGAATGATAAATATTTAGAAGGATACGTTGTCGATTTGGAAGCAATAGATTTTAGTAATATTAAAGCAACTCATCAAGAATTAGCATTACCATTAAAAAAGGAGTCTTAATATGGGCTGTCCACCAATAAGAGCATTTGATTTTTTACTTAAAGATAAAAAGGATTTAGTCGGCGTAGAAATAGGAGTATTAGCAGGAAGTCATGCTCTTAAAATGTTACAGCATCTTGATTTCAGAACTCTTTATTTAGTTGATCCTTATTTCAAATATAAGGCAGGTGGATTAAAGTGGGACAATGAACAATATGAAAAAGTTGCAAAAGAAAAGCTACAAAAATATAACGATAAAATAATATGGATTAAAACTACATCAGTTAAAGCAGTTCTTCATTTTCAAGATAAAAGTTTAGATTTTTCTTATATAGATGCAAATCATGATGAGAAATTTACATATGAAGACACTGAAATATGGACACCTAAAGTTAAACTGGATGGAGTTGTAGGTGGACATGACCATGTGAAAGCTCATCCTGGAGTAGAAAAAGCTGTAAAAAAATATTGTAGTAAAAATAAAATTGAATATAAAACTAAGTATTTTATAAATAAAAAAGTTAATGTTGATTGGGCATTTAGAAGAGATGGTAAAACGATAGAAAATTGGGATATTCCTAAAGGGGAATATACCTGATAGTGGTCTGTTCAAATCATTATAAGGATTAGTATAAAGGATTAGTTTGAAATTTATTACAGAATTACATAATAAACATCTTGGAAAAGAAATATTTATAGTGGGTTCAGGACCTTCCTTGGATGGATATTCTGATAATTTTCTAGATAAGAAAATCTCCTTTGCTCTTCATCTTGCTTATTTAAAATTTCCAAACACAACTTATCGTTATGCCAATGAACAGGATAGAATAGTATGGTTCAAAAAGCATAGACCAGAATACTTGGATAAAGTCAATATTTTTGCTTTTCCATTCTATCAAAAAAGTGAAAGACAAATGAATCAACTGATAGATTTAGAAAAGCCTTATTTTCTAATTTTAAGACCTTTCCCTCCTGAAAATATAAAAATCATTAGTCAAATGGTAAAAGATGCAAGAAATGGCAAGAGGATTGATTTTGGTGGACATGCAAGCTGTCTTCATGCTTGTATGTATGTTGCGATAATGATGGGAGCTAATCCAATAAATATTATTGGTTGTAATCATGAATCAAAAAATGAATTGGAACATTTTAAATTAGGGAATGATAATAACCAATATCGAAATAAATCTACCCCTTATGCAATAAAGGGAAAAATTATGATAAGGGGAACTGAACTTTTAATTAAAGCCTGTGCTAATAATAATATTACTGTAAATTGGTTCAAAAACTATGAACAAACTTTGCATAGCAGTCAGAAGTCTTAAACGACCTGAATATCTAAAACAATGCTTAGAGTCTTTAGAAAACAATTCAGACCTAAATGTTGATTTTTTCTTCTTTCAAGATGGAGCAGTTAATCCATTTTCAGGAATAAGATATGCTACAGATGAAGAAATAAAAGCATCTTTAAAGGTTTTTGAAGATTCTAAATTGCCTAATAAAACAATTTTTGTTAGTCAATATAATTTAGGTCCAGTTATTAGAAATAGACTTCAATTAGAGTATGTATTTCCCTTATATGAATATGGTGTGCTTATTGACAATGATCTTATTTTTAATAAATATTATATTAAAACCTTGAAGGTTTTATTTGAACAGTTCAAAGATAGTGATGCTGGTTCAATTCAAACATCTTTTAGACATCGTGGAAATAATATTCAATCTTTAGAAGATGCTATAAAACTCCAGAATAAAGTGGTTTATGGATTTTCTCATAGATGGGAAATTGGATTGTGGAGAGAGAGTTGGAATAAAATTAAACCTTTTATTACGCCATACTTTGAAATAACTGCAAAATGTGATTTTAAGAAACTTATTTATGGCAATAATTATTATCCAGATATTGAGAATCAATTAAGACAGATTTATGAATCAAGACACCGTCGAGTCCTAACAGAAGATTGTGCCTTAGAAAATGCAATAGAAAAAGCAGGATATAAAGGATTGCATACATTGACATTACGACATAAAACGATTGGAGAAAAAGGAATGTTTAGCTTTAGGTCAACTCGATTTAAGAATGGAAGATATAATAAAATTAAATTGCATGATGTTGGAAATGTTGACAAATATGAAATTAATAAATGAATTACATCAAAAATATCTGAATAAACCTATTTGGGTTGTAGGTTCAGATCCGTCTTTAGAAGATTATCCTGATAATTTTTTAGATAATAAATTATCAATTACACTTCATTTAGCCTATTTAAAGTTTCCTAATGCTACTTATCGTTATTTTAATGAAATAATAGGTGAGGCTGGTGAAAAGGCGTATTATCTTAATTTAAAACCTTATCCTCCTAAGGGTAATTATGGATCTATTTTTAATGATTCTGGTCCTAATGCAATGAGAGCAATGGTTAGTGAGGCTGTAAAGGGCGAAAGAACGGAATATGGTGGTCATGGTACTTGTTTGCATCCTTGTATGTATGTAGCAATTATGATGGGTTGTAATCCTATTAATATAATTGGTTGTAATTTCAAAAATATAGAAGGAAAAGAACATTTTGGAAATGTCCATCAAATTGACCATGATATGCGACCAGTAACTCCTTCATTTACTGGACATAGAGGAACGAGAATGATAAAAGGATTACAAGCTATTATTGCTGGTTGTAAAGATAATAATATTAAAGTTAATTGGATAAAAAATTATGGAGGCTAATATGAAAAAAGCATTTGTTCTTGGAGGAAGCGGTTTTATCGGAGGCAACTTAGTAGAGATTTTAGAGAAAAGAAATTATGAAGTTGTGATTTTTGATATTAAAGAACCCGATGGATGTACTTTTAAAGGAATGTTTCTTGAGGGTAATGTTTTAGATTATTATGCATTAAGAAAAGGAGTTGCAACTTTTGAACCTAATATAATTTTTGATTGTTCTGGAATTCTAGGAACTGCTGAAACATTTACTCATATGCAAAAGGCGATTGATGTAAATATTAAAGGAACTGTAAATATATTAGAAGTAGCAAAAGAGCTTAAAATACCAATGATTTATGTTGGTCTTACTAATAGATGGCTTAATCCTTATACGATAACTAAAAGAGCAGCAGATAAATTTTGTTTAATGTATGCTAAGGAATTTGATATGAAAGTAGCTGTTTTAAAGGCACTTAATGGTTATGGGCCAAGACAGCATTGGAAAAAGGTTAGAAAAATTGCTCCTACCTTTATTACTTTAGCTTTGGAAAATAAACCAATAATTATTAATGGTTCTGGAAATCAAGTTGTAGATATGGTTCATACTGACGATATTGCTGAAATGCTAATTAGAATGTATGAAATGGGAACTTGTTGGGGAAAGTCTATTGATGGAGGAACGGGAATACCTATAACAGTTAATGAAGTAGCTGAAAGAATTATTAAATTAGTTGGAAGTAAATCTAAAATTATTCATAAAGAAATGAGAAGGGGAGAACCAGAAGTTTCAGTAACATTGGCTAATCCTTCACCTGTTTGTCAATTATTAAAATTTCGTCGACAAGTTAATTTTGAAGAAGGAATGAAGAAAACGATTGAATGGTATAGAAAAAATTATAAGGAGTTTGATAATGGCTAGTGAAATGCGTGAAATAGTTTGGAAGGCGATGGAACATTATAAAAGAAAATTAAAACCTGAAAATAGGGGTTGGAATGTTTTAGAGGTTGGTATTGATGGAGACCCGAAACCAGGAGGTAATTATAAGTATTTTGGAGTAGGAAATAATTATAAAACTTTAGATATTTTAGAGAGAGTTAATCCTGATATTGTAGCTGATATTTGCGATAGTAAGTTATCAGCTAATAAATGGGATTTAATTATTTTAAGTCAAACATTAGAACATATTTTTGATTTCAGAGCAGCAATTAAAGAATGTTTTAGATTATTAAAACCAGGTGGATTTTTAATTATAGATTGTCCTTTTTATTATCCTTATCATGGAGTTAGTGGATATGATGATTATTGGAGAATTTCTCCCACAGCGATGAAAATATTGTTAGAGGAGGTTAAATTTAACTTTGGTAAGACAGTTCTATTTAGTGAAATATTAACATCAGCGATGGTGAGAAAGGCAAAATGAGGAAAAATTTTTAAACGGGGAGATACATATTGACCATATAAAACCAAGATGTCTTTTTAATTTCACAAGTTATAAAGATGAAGAATTTAAAGAATGTTGGGCTTTAAGCAATTTACAACCATTATGGGCAAAAGATAATTTATCCAAAGGGAAAAAATATGTCGAATAATAAACAAATATGCACGCTTGATTTTGATGATTTTAGCGAAAAAAATAATAGATTAGATTGGCTGTGGAAACTTCATAATGAATTTCCTAATTTCAAAGTAAATTTATTTACTATTTCTGATAGTTGTTCTGAAAAATTTATCCATTATATTGATTCTTTAAAATGGATTCAATTATGCATGCATGGATTCTTTCATAAAAATAATGAGGAAATTCCTGTTCCTATTTTAAAAACTTTTGGTAAAGGAAGATTTAATAGTATATATAGAGCTCCTTTTTGGCAACTATCAGATAAAATGTATGAAAGATTAAAAAAATTAGATTATAAAATAATGCTTCATCCTGACGATTCAAGAGAAGGAATTAAATTTAATTGGAATATAAAAGATTCACCGCCACCTTTAAAAATTCTCTATGGACACGGTCATGTTCAAGATTATCCTACTGGTCCTAAAGGAAATGGTCTAATACAGGCTTTTGAAAATATACTTAAACTTCCAAAAGATACGGAGTTTAAATTTCTATGAAATTAAAAGAAAAATTATCTAAATTAAAAAAAACATATCTAAAAAAAGCAAGGAAAAAGAAATGGTATTGTAGTTGTGGTAGTGAACTTAAAACACACCATACATTACAATTACATCAATGGAGTGGAGACCAATATCAAATAGAACCAGATATTAATCATTTTATAGACTTTGTTTGTCTAAAATGTGGTGAGAAAACAGAAACACTTGAAAAAACATGGCATGGGAAACGTATTGACCCATATAAAGGATTTAAAAAACTATGAAACCTCTTATTTCTTGTCCTTTGATAAGAAACATCCTATAATATAAATATGGGATTCAAAAAAGGAGGTATTCCTTGGAATAAGGGTAAAAAAGTTAAACTATCTTCTAATTCTTTAAGAAATTTAATAAAGTTTAGAAAGGGATATACTCCTTGGAATAAGAATAAAGAGCTACCTAAAAAGATAAGAGATAATATAAGTAAAGCTCTTAAAGGACATTTGGTTTCTGATAAAACCAGAAAGAAACTTAGTAAAGCACATAAGGGGAAAAAATGTCCTTGGAATCAAGGAGATAAAAACCCAGCCAAAAGACCTAAAATAAGAAAGAAGATAAGTAAAGCATTAAAAGGGAAAAAATTAAGCGATAAACATAAAGAAAAATTAAGACAGGTAAAATTAAAGAATCCAGTAAGATATTGGCTCGGTAAAAAAAGATTGGATATGATTGGGAATTTACGGGGTTTTAAAAAGGGGAATAGACCTTGGAATTGGTTAGGTGGAATTTCTTTTGAACCTTATGGATTAGAATTTAATAATAAATTAAAAGAAAAAATTAGAAAGAGAGATAATTATACCTGTCAAGAATGTGGTAAAAAACAAAAAGAATTAGGATATAAATTACATATTCATCATATTGATTATAATAAAAAGAATAATCAAGAAAAAAACTTAATATCTCTTTGCAGACAATGTCATCTTAAAACAAATTTTAATAGAAAAGATTGGACTAAATATTTTAGGAAGAAAATGAAAAAATGATAAAACCAATAATAAGTGTTGTCATTACAACTTTTAATCGTGAAGTTATGCTCCAAAGAGCGTTAGATAGTGTTTTAGGACAAACCTTTAAAGATTTTGAGGTTATTATTGTTGATGACCATTCAGACAAACCACCTGATATAAAATTTTCAGATGATAGAGTTGTTGCTATGCGGTTGCCTCATAATACTGGTTATTTAGTTAAACCAAGAAATATAGGCATAATGATAGCTAGAGGAAAATATATTGCTCACTTAGACGATGATAATGTTTATCTACCAAATCATTTAGAGGTCTTATACAAGGCGATTCAAAAACATAATGCTGATGTTGTTTATGGAGATAGAGTTTATAAAAGTAATAATCCTAATGAAACAAGATTTATGGGAAAACAAAGTTTCCCTTATATTTTAGAACAAATAGAACAAGGTAATTATATTGATATGTCTGATATTATGCATACAATTCAATCTATTAATGATATTGGGTTTTTTGATATTTTTTGGGAGAGAAAAGCCGATTGGCTTTTAATGGTTAGATTTGGAAAAGCAGGTAAAAAAATAGTTCATGTTCCAGAAATCATTACTGAGTATTGGTGGGGTGAAACTAATATAGGGCAGCAAAACCCAATGGGAGGAGAACATCCTCAGTCAACAAAACAATTTAGACAACATATTCAGAATTTAGCAAAAGATGTAAGTAAAGGAGATAAAAAATGAAAGGTTCAATTGGAGCTTCTACAATATTAGTTAAAGGTAATAAAAAAGAAACAATATTCAAGTCATTAACTAATAAAATAAAAAGGTTAAAAAAACAATATAAAAAAACTCCTTCTAAACAATTAATGACAAGGATATTTGAGTTAAAATGTAAAAAAATGGATTTAAAATATTACTAAAAATGAAACTTTATTGTTTTGACTATAATAATTACGGAGAGTTTTATTTAGTGATGGCTTCATCATTTGATGAGGCATTGGTTTCAGTAAGAAAATATTTATTGGGAGAAGTTAAGCATAAAACGCTAACTTCGATTGACGGTTCAAGGCATAAAACTTGTCGATATGAAGAATATTTAAAATGGAAAAAGGCAACGGTTGATGAATTACCAGAGGGATTTTCTTTAAGAATATTAAATAAGGGGGAAGTTTTTTGTGGTGAATGGGCTTAAAAAATGAAACTTGATGTAGAAAGAAAAATGACTAAGAAAGAACAGAAAAATTTTAGATGGCATTGTGGTTTTTGTGGAAAAGTAGTTCCAGTAGATGCAAGATTTATTTTAGCGTTATATTTAAAAGGTAAGAAAAAACCTGATGCTCGTGTAGTATGTGAATATTGGTGTCCTAATGATGGAATTATTACTCGAATGGAATATAAACCAGAAAGTGTAAAAGAAACAATAAAATGGATTAAAAAGGTTAATGTTTATACAGATACAAAAAGCAATAGTGTTTTTAAAATAAAATGAAAGTAGCATTTTTGACACTTTGTAAGGATCGTTTAGATTATACAAAAAGGACATTTAAGAGTTTAGAAGAAAAAACTCATATTCCTTTTGACCATTTTGTTATTGACCAAGGAAGTAAAGATAAAACAGTAAGTTGGCTTAATAGTTTCCAGAAGCAATTAGGGAAAGTCTTTGTTTATCCTTTGGCAATAAATATAGGAATTAATAGAGGGATAAATTTTCTTGTTGACAAGATTGGGGAAAATTACGATATTATTGTTAAATTTGACAATGATTGTGAAATTGAAACAGATGGCTGGCTTGAGAAGTGTTTGAAAGTCCTTCGCCCTAAACTCTTATTTTCTCCTTATGTAAAAGGTTTAATTTATAATAGAGGAGGAGTAAATAGATTTTGGCATGATAAAAAGAGTAAAATAGGCTACACTCCTTTTATAGGTGGAATATGTATGATAGGATTAAGAAGAGCATGGAAAGAAGATTCTGGTGGTTGGGAAGTACCAAGACCTAAACATGCAGGAGGAGATAAAGCTTTTTGCATGAATCTTGCTTTGTCAGGGTATAGATTTGGATATAAAGAGGATGTAGTTATTAAACATATGGATGATACTTTAGGACAGTTAAAAAAGTATAAAAAGTATTTTGCATTGAGAAAACAAGAAAAAACAGTTGTTTTTTAGGAGGTGTGTTATAATGAAAAAAGAATATACATGTAAAAAATGTGGGGCGAAATTTCATAGAGGATTATTTGCTGGTTTTATTAAGACCGTATTACCACAATGTCCTAGTTGTGGGTCTTCAAATGTAGTAGCAGATAATTTACTTACGAAAGAAGAGAAAAAGAATATATTTGACAAGTAATAAAGTCTTTAATATACTTGTCTTAGTAAAAGTAAAAGTTAAGAGTTCCAGTTAAGAGTCTATGGCTCGTGGAGCTCTTTTTTATGTATATAATTTATAATTGCGGACATTATATAGCTCTCACGATAACAGCGAAAAGTGGAAAGAAATATAAGTTTAAAAAAAGATTTGTAACAGATGTAGATGATAAAGATGCAGAATATTTCTTAAAAAAGACTTCAAAAGACATATCTTGGTGTCCAAAGAACGATAGAAATATTCCACCATTTATGAAACTTAAAGATTGGTGTGCGGGGAAAAAGGGAAGGTTTGATTCAAGACCTTTAAAAATATACGACTCTGAAAAATATAAAGATTTATTTTTATTAAAGGAGATGCATGGATGACACAAAAACTCAAAGATTTAAAATTACTCTTCCGATTGTCAAGACAAGTATTAAAATAGTTAAAGATGATAAGGGGAATGAAGTTGAAGAAAGGTATGTAGAAGGAATTGCTTCAGGAACAGAATTAGACTTACATGGTGATAGAATGGCTCCTTCAGCCATTGAATCCATGGCAAAATCTCTTAAACAACATGTTATTGCTTTAAATGCTGAACATGATACTTCTTGGTTGGGAGAATTAGGAGATATTGATAAATTAGAAATTTCTGATAATAATGATTTAGGAATTAAAGCTAAATTAAATGAGATGAGTTCTGCTACAGATTTATGGTATGCATTAACAAAAAATAATAAAAAACTAGGTCTTTCAATTGGTGGCTATGTTAAAGAATATGAAATGGTTAAAGAGGGAGAAGGAGATAAAGCAAAATGGGTTCGTCTTTATAAAGAAATTGACTTAGACCATATTGCTGTTACTTCAAGCCCTGCTTATCCTAAATCATGGGTTTCAAACATTGCCAAATCAATTAATAATAATAAAGAATTATTAAAGAAAATAGAGGAGAATGAAAAAGAAAAAAGTAGAAGAAGTCAAAAGAATAAAAAGATAAGAGAGTTAGCTAGAGCAATAGCAAGAAGTATTCAAAAATTAGAATCAGACTTGCTATTGGAACTTGTTTATAAAGGTTTACACTTTTGTAACGAGGAACAAATATTATTATTAGAAAGGAGTCTAGAAATGGATAAAAAAGATGTCTCACTGGAAGCTGAGGAAGCTAAAAAAGCTGATGCCGAAGTAGTTGATCCCAAAGACGAAAAGGATGAAACTTCAGCAACCCCAGATAATGAGGAATCTAAAGATGAAGAATCTGAAGAAAAGGAAGAGGAAACTTCTGAAAAAGAAGAAACCGAAACCAAATCTAAAGATGATGAATCTGAAGATAAGTCGGAAGAAGAAGGCAAGGATGAAGAAAAAGAGGAAGATGGTGAAGAAACCTCTGAAAACGAGGAAGAAACCGAATCTGAAGAAGATGAGGAAGAAACTTCCGAAGAAGAGTCAGAGGAAAAATCCACCAAAGCTGATGGAGAACTTACTAAGACCATCAAGGAGCTTTCTGAAGGTCTAAAAGAAGTTCTAGAGAGCAACGAGAAATTTGCAAAAAGAATTGCAGAACTCGAAGCTCAACCAGCAGATCGTAAAACTGTAGAGGTTAAAAAAGAACTTGGAGGAGAAGATGCAACACAGGAAGATGTTAAAGAATTAAAAAAGAAAAGAGATGAAGATATTGAAGAAGCAAGAAAAACCTACAAAAACGATCCGACTCTTTTTGCTAGAATTCAAAGAATCCGAGCTGGTTACTCAGAAAAGCTCATTAAAGCAATAGCATAAGTTTAAGAGTTAGATATTATTTATTTATTAGGAGTCTAAAAAAAGTATGGAAAACAAAACTCAATTAGATTTGAGAAAAACCTTACTTGAGGCTGCTGCAATTCTCGAAAAATCAGCAAAGGTCTCTCATGGTGTAGACGAAGCTGCGTCTATGCTATTGAAGGATGCCATTTATACTACTACTTCTGGTGCTTTTGCTCAAAGGGAAC
>Ga0307928_10003507_pt1 | contig 11958 bp, 17 predicted proteins | sample AceLakmetagen232_FD_201815 | JGI IMG/M metagenome (GOLD analysis project Ga0307928, IMG submission 201815) | Saline water microbial communities from Ace Lake, Antarctica - #232 | ecosystem: Environmental > Aquatic > Non-marine Saline and Alkaline > Saline | place: Antarctica: Ace Lake... | reverse complement strand
GCATGGTTCCGTGACCCCGAATTCGTTTACCGGAACATCATGGTAAAACCCCTCACAGTTGTGTTCTCGTGTAACCTTCCCATGTATCGGACACCACCAGTAGCCTTCTGTCATAACATTTTCCGATTAAAAGTATGCTTTTTAATTCTTTTCCAATCTTCTTCAGTCCAAACTCTTCCTGACTTACGCCAAATCCAAGCCTTTTGAACCCTATGATATAACCGATAAATTAAGGGTCGTTTAATTCTCATAATTTCCTCGCATATCTATTCCATTCACGGATTATAGTTGGTAACGTTTTTTTGCTCTCTGGAATAGTCCTGTTATTACAACTACATTTTAGATAAAAAACTTCAAGTTCTGAACTGCTACCATTGGGGTAGCTCCGTGACCAAGCGTCTGATTTTAATGTAGGAGTTTCTTTACATCTTAAACAAGATTTTGTCTTCATTTTTTTGCCTCACCAAAATAATCTTTAACAGCTTCCTCGTATGATAATGCCGCTTCCTCTGGTGTGTCATATGTACCAAGATGAAGATATTTATAATGATACCATATCCGAGCGGCAAACCCCTTGCTACATTTATAAACACCTTTTGGAAACTTTCCTCTGATACCAGTCATTTTTCATCCCCGTTTAAAATTCCTGTTAGTAAATCGTGAATATATCGTCCCCTCTCGTCCCAATCACCATTTACTAATTCAGACCTTAATCTATCTGCTACAGCATGGTCATCAAGTAACTGCTTATGTATAAAAGAAGGAATCTTTACTGAAGTTTCCTCTTTCTGGTTTTCTATCTTTATATTTTGTGTATACTCTTTCAATTCCTTCAACCTGTCTGCCTTGCAAACATCACATACACAATCATCACCACAAGCACGTTGCGCATCCAATGCACCTTCAGCAAGGCTTTGAATTATATTACTTAAATCTTCCTTGATTTCGGCCTTATCACCAACTGAGGCAATTACATTCCCACTTTCATCATGAACAAATTTCTCATTGATTGATCCCTCACCTTCCGGAATGTAAGGAGGACCATTGGCAAGTAACCCGGGAAGATGGTAGATACCTAAGTGGTTTTCATACTGTCCGGCTATAAACTCTACTCGCCTCTCTAACTCTGCCACCCGCTTGCTTGCTGGTTTACCTTTCTGCTCAGTTGCAGAGTTATCAACTGCATTGTCGGTACTTGTTAAACCATAATTTGCTACGTTTGGAAACATCTTAGCAATTTTGTCCTGTGCCTCTTGTATAACTTTCTCTTTATTTTCCATCTTTTTCTCCTTTTACTATCCAATCAGTTTCGCCTGTAGGGTCTTTGCACTTAAATCCGGCTGTACAATCAGGGTTTACTTCCTCACAAGGCATAAAGTCTGAGAGTAAACAACCGCATTCACTCCTATAAAACAAACCGTCAAATCTATTTTCTCTTATGTATTTTGCTACAATCTGTTTTACAGTCATCATACATAACTCCCTATAATAGCCGTAATTATCAAAAAAGCCATAAGCACACAATACCCGATTAAAACACCTTTTCCAACTACAGTGAGATTATTCCACAAATTCACTTTTTTCCTTCCTGTAAGCCTCAATGTCTACAACCTCAACTATCCAGCCAAGGCTCTTATAGCCAGCCAATAGTACTTCTTTACCCCACCAACACTCACAACCAAAAACCTTCTTTCCGTCATCAAGAAGAATACAAGGGTTTTTAGTTCCCTGTTCAATCATCAGCTTTGAAAACTCGTTTTCAGTGTCCGTGGGAACCTCGTCTTCTACTCTAACACCACAACCAAAGATTCGAATTAAAGGTTTTTCTCCATCAAGTATCGCTACAACCCTTTCTCCAACTTTTTCCATTACATGTTATCCTTTGTACGTAACTCAATATTATTCGGACAATTAAACCAGTCAACTTGATGCTCTGAAGGAATCGAGGAATAAACATACCCTGCACCCTTCCCAACTCCTGAACCAATATTCATATATATGAATGCTACTTTCATTTATACCTCTATATTTAAACTTTTTCTGTCATTGAAAATTGAAACACGAGTCATCTTTCTTAATTCTTCTTTTAATAATTTATTGCTAAGTCTTAAAGTTCTATTTTCTTCTCTGAGCTTTTTAATCTCTGACTGTTTCTCTTTAAGTCTATTTGTCTTAATTCTCACTCTGGATTCTGCTTGTTCAAAATTAGCTTGTACCCTTCGCATCTCTGTCATTAAGTGATTTTTAGAAGTTTCTGACATGGCACTATTTTTTAATGATTTAAGGCTTACTCTGTCTATACTATTAGGCATACTTGAAATATCTCACTATTTTTATCTCTTGTCAAGTTTTCATCTGCCAATCTTCATCCCTGAACCGAGTCCTTTTGGTATATTTCTTGTAGTACGCTCTCCATAAAAATCCGGCTTTCTTGTTACCTGTTTTCTACTCGTAAAATATAGGACACCATACCCGACTGAATCAGCTCCATGAGAATTATGGACAACTACTCCTTCAGCTACAAAGTTTCCAGTTTCAGGAACGCATAAATCATAAACATCTCCATTTTCTATATTTCTAATAAACCTTACTTTATGATTTTTCAATTTATCTAAGTGGTATTTTTCTCTTTGTTTTCTATTCTTTTCAAGTTTTGCTTCCTTAGTTCGACTCGGAGTCAATCCAAGAGAATCTCTTTTTTGTCTGTAAAGAGACGAACATTCTTTTGAGCAGTAAACAGTTTTATACGTTCCTAAGAACTCTTCATTACAATTTTTACAGAACTTATAATAACTCATTCTATCATTATAGAATTCTCTACCCTCGGGTGTTACATCAACCTCAGTTCTTTCAAGCATATCCTTACCCTGAAAAGTTTTCCGACAATGCTCATCCATACTAAGTGCCTGTAAATTATTAGGGTGATTATTATATCTATTATGATCTACATGATCTATATGAATTTGAGGGTCCGTAAGAGGCTCCTTAAATCTTGCAAATACAATTCTATGTTCACTACCCTGAGAGCCATCATTCAAATCTACCAAAATATACTTTCTATTCAATCTTTCATAAAAAGGCATTAAACTATCTCCAACCTTAAGTTCATCTGCTCTTTTATATTTGGTTGTTCGTAACATAAACTTATGCTCAAGAGTACATTTAATAGACTTCCCACTATCAAGACCAACTTCAATTAGGGGTACATTTTCTCCTGTTATTCCAGCATTCTTTACAACTGTTGGAATCAGCCTTTTTTCATTCTCAGAATACCCCCAAACATAATCCCCCTCTTTTATATCTTTTATAGAGAGCCACCCACTAAGAGTTCTTACTTTTGTATTTCCCTCTAAACAAGCCCAATTATGGTCTGGTGAGTCCCTATTCATTCCTTCTGTTGTCCGTGTCCAAGCATAATTTGACATGTGTTCTATTGAGTTTTCACAAACAGGGGATATCCAAAACTTCTGTCTTGAGGGGTCAATGATTTTTCTTGTGGCTACAATACGGTCAAGAATCTTATAACCAGTTAGTGAAATCATCTGCATATTTCTATAGTTGTTATTTATAATTCTCCCATTGCCTATGCCGAGTTGACCAGCCTGTTGGAATTGTTGTCGAACTGATAACTTGCTATTGATTGTACGCTGTCCGGCATCCGGTCCGGCTACATGTATCAAGTCAGCATAATGGTACTTAATCGCATTTGCAAGGAAACGTTCAAAATGAGCTTTCTTGTCACCCACAAAAAAATCAAGCTCTGAGGGTCTAACACCACACACCAAATCTATATAAAACCTTATGTCTTCATCAGTGCCTACAACCTCATCAACAAGTATCACATTCCCTGCTACATCCAATTGTTGAACTGTCCCAAACGTCATATCAGCAACACCTAAATCCCATGCAATGATAGTTTGCCACTCCGGGTTAAATACAATTGGTTCTTTGGTCACATGAGTGCCACTTTTGAACTTCTCGTAAACTCTGCCCTCTATAGAAATCTCATAATCAATATCTAATTCTTGAGCAATTTGAGCCTGTGTCAAATCTTGGCACTGATATTCATACCAAGGGGAAGTCCAAGAACCATCCTTTTTCTGAACGGCATCTTTTCCCTTTTCAGGATGTTGTGTCCAGTGAATCGAAACAACATGGACTGTGGATTTAGGGCTGAAACGTAATCGAGAAAATACATTGCCCTTTCCACGAGGTGTAGAATTGTAACATCGGCAACGGCAGGCTTGATGAAACGCCATAAACACTGATTCACTTTTTAAGGTCTGTGCTGTCTCATCCCATAACCCTATTCTATAACTACCACCCCTTCCGGCATTTGTATGTGCCGTCTCTCCGACCATGAAGGTATTGTTTCGAAGATTCCGAACGTGCATATATTTGAAGGATAAATTCTGCTGAATCTCAGGCCGTAAATGCTCATACATAAAACGGACTTTCCCAAGCAGACTGTCAAAGGTACTTTCTGAACCTCCGTCATCAACATAGCGGTCTTTGTAACTCAAAACGAGTCCAGAAAAATCAGGATCATATAATAAAGCCCACAACATAAAAGCCGTATACAACCAAGAAAGTCCCATCTGTCGGGACTTTTCAGTAAGCATTGATTCCTCATTCAAATAAGCATTATGTAATTCTTTTAAAAAGTCTCTCTGATATCCGTAAAGATTAAAACGGACAGTTGAAGGTTCTAAATTAGGATTGAAAATCCAGCACTCATCATTTATAAAATCCGTGGGATTATCAGCATAAGCAAGGGTGGCTTCATAATCACTTATTTGTTCTTGTATCTGTTCAAGTGCTTCTCCCAATTCAGCGGATTGCTGATCAAGATTCAAATAATCATCTGTTTCAATTAAAGAGCCTGTGAGAGTGCTACTGTCCCGTTGCTCCAGCACTTGCTCCAGTTGTAGACACAACAATTTCCGCACTCCGAGTAATTCTTCTATCGTCATCGGCTCGGGAGTCTGCAAGGAGTTGTCGGAGTCTGTCAACATCAAGGTTTCCATTAGCATTTAAAACAGAAGTCTTATTTGTAATATTCACATTATTATTAAGACTTATTTGTTTATCCTTTCTCCCCCATTCCTGCGGAAATCGTCTGCTCAAAACTTCAAGACTTAATTCCGGCTTCTTTGGCATGTGCTTAACGACTGACTGAATACAGAATTGCTTAAATAGCCTCCGTGCCTTTTCTACAGCAACAAAGAATCGAATATATCTTTCTGTACTCTCGCCAAATTCAATCGTCTCATCTTCAAGGGCTTCTCTCCCTTTCTCCTTCCAACTCATGACTGAGCGTTCAGTAACACCACACAAAATAGCGGCATCTTTGAAGCCCAGTCCCATCTTTATATAGTTACATATTTCTTCTTGTAGTTCATCGTCAAGAACTGTTTTCCCCGCCATTTTTATCCTCTGTTGTTTTTTCTTTTTCTGAGTAAAAGCATTGGACAGAATCATTCCCCTCTCCCAAAGCACTATAATAAGATGCTGTCCTTACATTTCTTAAACCTGAAGAAGAAACAAAAGCAGTTACATCATTCATATTTGAGACTGTCATAATATTACCTGCTGGAATATTTAGGGCTTTAATTTCATCAAGTGATAAATCCGAACCCTGATATGTAAATGTCCAATTTCCCTTGTTTTGTTTTTCCTGAATCAACTCGGCAAGTTTGGATTGATCATACCTTATTGAAGAGTTTTCCTGACCATCAGAAATAACACAAAATAAAAATGTCGCGCCTTCTTCATCATAATCTGACATTTGTATAATAGCGTCACCAACAGCATCATAAAGAGCTGTGCCACCATTAGGGGAAAAGTCTTTTTCTGTAATGTCAGAAACATTTTCAGGACTTGCTCTCCATATAAGTGCATCGTGTACTTCATTATTGAATGTGATTATTGAGATTCTTTTTTCAAAATCTGTTTTTGCATTCCGGCATGTTTGTATCTGTTCATTCATGGCATCAATAGCAAACTTCCGTAAGTTACCCATTGAACCACTTTCATCAAGAATCAATACAGTATTATTGGTCTTCCGTTGTGTCTGGTTGGGTTCCCCCACCTCTATGTTTAGGCTCGATTTTTTCTTCCCCATTTTCTTTCTCCTTTTCCTTTTCTGTAAGTTTTTCGTTTAAACGAGTCAAAGCCCTTGCCTTGCTTTTTAACCCCTTATTTTCAACAAGTAACTTGTTAACAGCCTCATTATTTTCTGCCGACTTTTTCACAAGTTCTTCATAAGCCCTTATTATAGCACCTCCGTCTTGATTGTCTATAGTACCGTAGTAGCTCCAATTGCTCAATATCTGTTTTACTGTTCTTGACATGTTAACCTCCTATGCCACAAAGAGAAAAAAACTCTGCTCTTGAATTATTCTTATCATCTCTAAAAGTTCCAGTCAATCTACTGGTTACCATTTCAGTCTTTTGTTTTTCCACACCTCTGCTACTCATACAGAAATGCTTTCCCACAACAATTACTGCCACCCCGAGTGGTTCCAAGTTCCGTTCTATAGCATCTGATATCTGCATGGTCATCCTTTCTTGGATTTGGAGCCTCCTTGAGAAAACATCGACAACTCTTGCGAGCTTTGAGATTCCCACAACTTTCCCGTTTGGTATATATCCGATATGTACCACCCCGACAATAGGAACCATGTGATGCTCGCAATAAGAAAAGTATTCAATATTTCGAAGTACAACCATCTCATCATACCCTTCGCTTTCTGAAAACTGCTTCGACAAGATTTCATCAGGGTCTTGGTCATAACCTAAAAAAAACTCCGTCCAACTTTTGAGTATCCTTTTCGGCGTTTCCTGTAGTCCTTCCCTTTCAACATCTTCTCCTATGTACTTTAATAACTCTCTTATTTGATGTTCAGCAACTTGTGGGTCTGTATTGACATTCTCCATCTTGGGTCTTCCTTTATGATCTTTACAACCTCTTCATAGTTTTCTCTGCTCCATTCCGGCTGAAGAAAGTAATGTTCAAATTCAGAATCAAAATACTGTTCTAATTCCTGTCCTGTATAAACTACCTTTAATTCATTGCCCTCTCTCTGAGTCCAATCTTCTCCCTCTTTCGGGGAAACTGTTAACCAATCATAAGGCAAATCGGAAATACCAATGGTTCCGTTTGTCTCTATATGAGTAATTATCTTGTTCATCAAAAGAAAATTAGCAAGGCTCATATCATGCTGAAGAAGAGGCTCTCCACCTGTCAAACAAACCCTGTCATTTCCAGTACTCTTAATGAACTTTATTATATCGTTTATTGATTTCTCATAAACAAACTTAAAATCTGTGTCGCACCATTCACAAGAAAGGTTACAGCCTGAGAACCGTATAAATGTCATAGGAGTTCCAGTCCAAAAGCCCTCTCCCTGAATCGTGTAAAATAAATCATTCAGTTTATAACTCATTTTTTAACCCCTTCAATTCTTTTAATATGCGTTCTTTATCTATTTTAAATTCATCACTCCAAATTACGTACATTAAATAACCTCTTTCATTAAAAAAAGCTCTTCTTTCTTCCTCATCATTTTTAACATCATACCAAGGGTTATTATCAGAATGCCAAAATCTTCCATTGTATTCAACAATAATCTTTTTATCCTCATTTATAAAATCAGGAATCTTCCCACCTATAGAGACAGTCCCATCACCAACAAAAACAAAAGGCAAATCATTATCAGTCATAAATTGAATGACTTGTTGCTCTTCCTTATTAGGACAATTATGTTGATGTTTCTTTAAAGACTTCAACATTTTTTCAACCGTAACTCTACTCTTCATAGGATTGTTTTCAATCATTCTTTGACTTCTTTGGAATCTAAGCTCTTCTTTTTGATTAGCCTTTTTCAAGCCTTTAATAATGTTTTCTCTTGTATCTTCGCTATCCCACATTTTAAAAGCGGCTCTTCTTGCTGATTCACTTTTTACATTTATATCATAACAACCAAATGTGGCAGTATTTTTTGGAGTCTCTGCTATCTGAACTTCATCTATTTCAACATGTAAGTTTTTTGTTTTATTATATTTCCATAACTTCTTATTAAATAATCTAAATATACAATAACTTAAATTCTCCGCAGTTGGTTGTTCTATATAATAATTTAAAAGATTATGGTCAAACTTTTCAGTTATTTCTTTTAACCATTTCTTAGCAGTAGAGAAGTTTATAATCCACCCTTTATCTGACAATCCCTCGGACTTTAAAATCACCACAACTTTCCATCTATGGCCGTGAAGTCCATCACAAGCAGTTTCAGTGTCTTCAAGGAAGTGTGCGGAATCAAATTCATCTTCAAACTTAATTTTATACATAAGTACCACATTTACTTTTATACGGCAAATCAAGATAATGCGCCCCGGCAACTCCCATTGTTTTTTTCAAATAATACATTATGAACTCCTTTGATTCATGTAGTCTATATACTTCACCCATTCCTGTAAACCGTGAATTGAAACTGCATGATGGTCTTTAATTCTATACTTTCCCTGTGTTTGAAACACCTTCATTTTTCCATTTGAAAATACATAGAGGTTTCCAAATCTTGCCCTCATCCAAGTGGTACTATCTACGCTATCAAAATCATACTCCTTGAATAATTTGGTATGACTGAAGCCGAGTCCATGAATTCCCACATCTCTATCATGAGCCTCTTTAATAAACCATTTAAAATACTTGAACTCATCTCTCTTAATGTCTTTTATCGCTATTCCACCAAGGGCAATAAACTTGTGACTTTCAAGTATTTCATAAAACTTATCTTTCCCCCTTGAACGATGAAAAACCGGAATACAAGCAAGCCCTGTTCGGTCCTCAAGTCTTGCCCTTAAATCCTCAACTCTTGGAAGTCCCACAACCACATCAATATCAATTTCAATGAATCTTTTAAATTTATTCCGTGTTATAAAATCCGCGTAATTATCACAATATTTATCCCAGTCAATATCACCATCTTTACCACTCATAAAAGTAAAAGCACCTGAATCAAGAATAAAGTCCTTGCAGTCTTCAGAATGTATATACTCATAAAATCTCTTACTACCGTATAAAAAGCTACCCATTATAAAAGGGGGCTTCACAATAGGCAATCTTCTGCCCTCTGAATGTAAACCAGCAAGAAACAACTTCATCTAATAAACTCATGTCCACATTCGGGACAAGTAACGGTCCCTACAGCCTCAGTTGGCTTGTTCTCGTTTTCTTCAAAAAACGTGTCAATATTTACGTCTGAAATGTCGGCTTTTTCAAGGTCTAAATCCGGCAACTGAACCAAGTCTTTTACGTCATCTATTTCAATATTCAACTGCTCAAGAAAACCCTCAAAACCGGGCAACGTAATCTCACCATACTGTGAAACAACCGCTAAGAGTTTCATACGGGCTTCCCTACGTGTCTTTGCCTGAATACTCACAATTGGTACGTCTGGAACCGAATAGCCCTCTTCCTTTAACGTTTTCAAAACCCGAATCCTTTGGTGTCCATCAAGAATATAATACTTGTTTGAACTTGGATAGACAAATATAGGAAAGGAAAACCCATAGTCTAATATACTCTTTTTCAGCTTATCAAAATTAGGCTGAGAGAGTACTTTCAGTGTACCTTGAAAATCTTCTAACTCTTCAATTGGAACAAAGGCTGTTCCTCCGCATTTAATCTGAATTGTTTTCTGTGCCACATTTTACTCCGTTTTTTTCTAACAAATTTAAGAACACTTTTAAAGGAACAATGAATATTTCTTCAGCTACATTTTTATGTTTCGTTGTATCTAATCCCATAACTTCTAAAAACTTTCCAAAACGAATTGCTACAAACTCTCCGTTTTTAGTCCCCGGGTGCTGACACACAGCAATTGGAATCAATTCATGGTACTTACAAATTGTTTTTACATACATTTCAGCCTCTTGCAAGGCTTTCTCAAAAGAAAAATTGATTCGATATTTGCACTCAATTCCAAAAGGATAAGCAACCACATCTATGTCAGGCGTTCCCCAATCAGGGCGAATAATTCTCTCACCATCAAACTTCTTGGCAATCTTTCTTTCAAAACCTTTCCAAGCACCTTTATTCTTAGTACTCATTATTATTGTCTCCTATTTTACTTCGCATGTGTCGTTTGTACAATACTTCTCGCCCTCGGCTTCAACTGACAATTCAGAGAAATCCATAGGCTTAATTTGATCATAAAGTTTCGTATATTCATCTTTTTCTATACTCTCATATGGGGCTTGTTTGTATCCGTGGTCTAAATGAGGTAGAAAACTAATCGCTTTCAACCTGTCTTCAAAGGCTTCCAGAACTTTTGGAATATCTCTTGCTTCTTCCTTCTTGAAAGTGGCTGTAATGCTGACGTTATTATCAGCCCAATATTCCTGATAATCTACGGCATTTTGTACCTGTTCCCAAAGAGTAACCTCTGTTTTTGCCCTGTCGAAAAACTTCTGGTAAATGGGAAATGAAACAACTTTGGTATTCTTTGCTGTCCGGCAATTCTCAACAGGAAATCCAGCCCTTGTCGCTATATCAATCAGTGGATTTCCGTCTGCTACTTGTATCCTGCGAATGTAATACTTCGAATGAGGATAATGAATCCCAGGACTTACCCCCGGCAGTAAACTGACAGTGCCGGAAGGTTTTACACTCGTTATTTTTATGGATTTAGGAACACATAACCAATTAGAATATTTTTCATCAAGGTCTTTTAAATAATTATATCCATTATCACTCCATTGCAACATGTCTCTACGACCATGCCGAGAAAAAGCGTCAATTATTCCGCTTTGACTTGTGCCTATTCTTCGATTTTTCATCATAACTTGATTTGTTTCTGGAATATGTGTCGGAAGTAATGTTATTGTTTTTCCGTAAAGGTAGGCAAACTTCAAAGTTTCTTTGTATTCTTCATATGAATTATGTCTTGAAGGAAATGTTTCAACCAAAGCACACAACTCGCCGGATTCAAGAGCCTGTTCTACACAATTATGAATCACCACTCCATTCGCAATGAAATTATGATTATCAATAACCGAAATATCATATACGGGAGTTGAAGTAACTTCAAGTATTTCAATAGAAAGAAACTTGTAGTTTCCATTACAATTTTTATTCCCGGTTAAGTATTTTTCAGGCACAGCCATAGATTTTGCTTTGACTCTAAACTTTTTCTTTAAAAACATACCCGTTTTTGAATCTCTGTTTCCCCAATCTGGATGTCCTTTATTAGAAAAACTTGAGTGATTACTTTGAGAAACAACTTCTAAATTTGACTTAAAATTATGATAAGTAACTCCATCAATATGATGAACAAACATTCCAGAAATATCTTCATAAGCTGCCGCAATAAATCTATGCTCAGAATAGTACTTCGTTTGTGTATTTAATTTAACTCGTAAATAAGATTCAGACTTCTTTATTCTCTGTAAAACAATGGGAGTATGATTCTCCACAGATAATTTTTCAGCTTCAACTTCAATAATAGCACCCTTGTTATTAAGAACAATAAATCTATGGTCAGGAGTGCATCTTATTTCAGAACCATTATTTAACTTCACAACACATAATTTATTTACAGTTTTGGTATGAAAAACTTTATGAACGGGTTTTATCTCAAGCTCCCCCTTATTATTCATAGTATATATATCCCAAGAACCTTTTAACATGTCAGAGATACGTTTTTTTCCCTCTGTAGTTTCTATTAAAGTATCACCTGTGATACAAGGATTTACACCTTTAGCATTTAGGTCTTTTCCGTTTTTGGCATCTGCCATTCTTCCATAATGCCGGATATTATCAAGCCAAATTAGTCCCGGCTCGCCATTCAGAATAATGCTTTCTGCAATACTATCATAATCAGTGTTTCCTACTTCAGCAAATATTGAATTATTAGAAACCCACCGCCAATTATTCACCTCGTGTGAATACTT
>Ga0307928_10003506_pt1 | contig 11958 bp, 20 predicted proteins | sample AceLakmetagen232_FD_201815 | JGI IMG/M metagenome (GOLD analysis project Ga0307928, IMG submission 201815) | Saline water microbial communities from Ace Lake, Antarctica - #232 | ecosystem: Environmental > Aquatic > Non-marine Saline and Alkaline > Saline | place: Antarctica: Ace Lake... | reverse complement strand
AAAGGTGGAGTTGATGGGCAGTATTTACATATCGCAAGAAAAGACGCAACCAACGATTTAACTTTAGAACATTTAGAAGGAGTAGGAACTCAAGAGATTTATATGTATGAGGGAACAGATGAAACTATCGATAGCTGGGGAGGATTCACATTAGTTTGTGATGGTTCGGATTGGTATGATGTAAGCCACGCAAAACACGTATAATAATGGAAATAAATAAAATCAGCGACGAGGAAATAGAAATTGTTAGTGAGAATAGACATAAAATTTTCAAGAAAGATTTGTTAAAAGAATTTGATTAATAGGAAGGTTTAAATACTAACTATACTATATATATCTATGAAAAACTTAAACATATTCTTCGAGGACTACGAGTTCAAGAGGATGTTAATACTTAAAGCAAAACTCGGGCTCACTTGGAAGCAAGTGATTAGCCGGGGATTGAAAGGGGGTTTAAAAGATGGAAAAAATAACAATAACAAGCATTAAGAAAGTTGCTCGTGAAGGCAAGACTACGTTTTGGTCTTGCGAAACAATCAATGGATCTAAGTATACAGTTTGGGATTCAGAGATTGCGGCTAACATCGAGAAGAATCTTAATATTGAATGTGAGGTTGAGACAAAGCAATCAGGAGACTTTTGGAATATCCGAGCATTCGCTCCGAGCAATGTCACACCTATGGCTGAGAAGATTGAAGTTAACCCAAGCGAAAAGAGGAAGTCAGTCAAAGGTTCGGCTTATGAGAAAGACCCTGTTGGTTTAGCTGTTGAGTGTTTTGTAGCATTGATAACTGAAACAAATGAAGCACCTGAAACAGGCGGAAAAATAATGGACACTTGTATTAAGTTGGTAAAACAAGCCCAAGAAGCCTTTAATTGATGATGGCAAATGTTGATAAAGTAAGAGACGTCTTGAATGCTATTAAGGATGTTGAAGTTGATAAGATTGAAGTTGATAATTATGATATAAAAAGTGATACAGTCATAAAAATAACAATTCTCAATCCAATTAATAAGGTTCAAACAATTAAGCCCATTAAGATTAAAAAATGAATGGGAAAATTGTCAAAACAGTAAAGAAAGTTCTTGAACAGGCGAAGAGACTACTGAAGATGGAAGACGAAAAAATATGGAGGGAAACATTCAAGCACAACAACAGCCCGATAGTGATTCAAAGGTATAAATGGGGACATATGATCTCTACTGGGACGCTGATATTAAAGTATCGGAATGAAACGGGAGAAACATTTTGTTTGAATGAGAAAGGTGGATGGGAGTTGTGGCCTGCATTCAATCCAAAGATGGAGAACTGGACAGATGGGAAAAAACTAAAATTTAATTATTAAGCCCTCTATTTGAGGGTTCATAGTCATGGGAAGAAGAATTAAGTGTAAGGAATGTGGAGAGGTGAAGGTGCATTGTGCTCTTGGCTTGTGTAGTAAGTGTTACTTGAGGTTGGCTAGGCAGAAGAAGGATGCTAAGAATAAGCCTCAATTTTGACGGGGGGTTTAAAAGGCTTAAAATGTGGTCCTAACTTCTAACAACTTTCAAATATTCCAAAATTGTTCTCCTAGAACTTCCCCATTTCATAATACATTGATTGATTAATTTCTCTTGATCTAATTCCTTCCCACTTTCATTAACTTTCTTAATTGCATTTTCCAAATGCCTGAGTCTTTCAAGTTTACGTTCTTCATGACTTACCATACTTTAACTCCAACAGTTTATTATCAACAACTCTGATCCATTCGCCAATTTTGTTAAAATCATCCCAAACCCTATCAAAAGATTCCTTAACTTCAATCCTTAAAATATCCATTCTAAACCTCAAATTTTCATATATCAAATAAACCACTAGAACAACCAAGAAAGCAACAACCCAAATGATCACTTCATTTACCATAATTATTTGTGTGTTCTCTTATTTAAATAGTTATGGGTAATGAGATAATAATAAAAATAGCGACGGTAAACCCCTTTTACAGCGCTCTTCTAGCTAAGATGATGCTGTACCTTAAAGGGAATTTCTGGCTTTTGCTTGGCTTTTTTAGTAATGGCTACTCTAGATATATAGAGAGTACACACATCATTTAATAAAGATGTAGTTATAGATTACTGATGTAGAGGTTTTGAAGGAGTCTACAATTCATAAACCACAACTATAGATCACCTAATTCAAATAAAATCTTTCCCACAATCAAGAGTACTAAACTTCTATCTTTCATCCCCTCGATAAATCATTCTGCTATTTATAGATTCCGTTCGTTTTGTATGTGCGAACGGATTTGTCTCCAATCAACAGCTTTAAATATATATCCAACGTTAGCTTGCCGTGCTGCAAGCTAACAGCATAATAGTTCTAGCCGGATTGGAGAAGGCACCATACAAGCCCATACAAGCCTTCTAAGGGGATTTAGAGAGCTGTGGGCTACCTCAGCTCTCATATCTAAGCTTGCTAACAGCTAGTCAGCTGGCAAGCTCTCGTCAAGCATATCAATCTGGTTTGGGGACCAGACAAACCAGCTTCATAAGCATGCCGGCAAGTTGCACTTGCATAGCTAGCCAGCACAGCTGGCAATAGGGCTGGCAAGCCAGCCAGATAACCACCAATAGGGCTAGCTCCGCTAGCCTAATACAACGGGGCTCCCTCTGGTCGCCCCTGACAAACAACAACATATATAAAGAACACACAACAACAACAACTATGACACCAGAAAGAACATCAAGAGCTAGAATCAAAGGACAACTAAGACAAATGTGGGTACGCTCCTACGAAAGAGCCACAGCCATGAAGAGAGATAATTACTCCTGTACCAAATGTGGAATAAAACAATCAAAGAAGAAGGGAGCAGAGGTCAAAGTCAACGTACACCACAAAGAAGGAATAGATATATGGGATGACATCATAAACCTCATCACCCAACACCTACTATGTGACCCAAACAAACTACAAACACTATGTGAGGACTGCCACCACACCATATAACATGACAACCAAGACCCCCAAGTATGACATCTTTAGACCATGGCTGACACTGGACCCATGGCAAACCAAGTATATCAACACAGAAGGTAACTGCTTCTTACTATGTGGGAGACAATCAGGTAAGACAGCAGCAGCATCAATCAAGTTCGGGAAGAGAGCAGCAACTAAACCCAACTCAATCATACTAATGATAGCATACACAGAGAAACAAGCATACTCACTATTCTTCAAGACACTAATGTACTTAGAAGCCAAATACCCTAATAAGATCATAAGGAAGGGTAACAAAGGACCAACCAAACATATAATCAACCTAACTAATGGCTCAATCATCAAGTGTTATGCAGCAGGAGTATCAGGAGACGGACTAAGAGGAGAAACTATAACAAACTTAGTAATAGATGAAGCAGCACCAATGGATAGAGATATATTCACAGCAGTAACCCCAATGATAAGTATAACAGGAGGAACTATAGACATACTCTCAACCCCAAGAGGGAAGGAAGGTTACTTCTATGACTGCTCACTAAGGGATGATTACACTAAGTTCTATGTATCAGCAGAGGACTGCCCAAGACATACTAAGGAGTATCTAGCATCAGAGAGAGCAACTATGAGTGAACTACAATACGCCCAAGAGTATCTAGCTATGTTCTTAGATGAACTGAAGAGAGTGTACTCAGACCAATGGATTAAGAAAGTATGCAACATAACCCTAAACAACCAACTTAACACAAATACACTACTTAGCGACTCTAAACCTCAACTTCCCCCCCCTATAGAGGTGGACCCCACACAAAATTTCCTAATAACAAGCCCCCTCCCAGCCAGAGACTACTTCCTAGGCATGGACATAGCGCGAATGGGAAAGGACGAGACAACCTTCGAGTGCTTAGATGGCACTAACCCCGACAACGTAACACAAGTTTTCAGAATCGTAACCAAAAGACAATTAATAACCGAAACAGCGAGGAAAGCAATAAGACTGAACGAACTATGGGATTTTAATAAAATAGGAATAGATGATGGCGGGATGGGTGTCGGAGTCCTTGACATCCTCTTGGGAGACTCCTCAACGGAAAACAAAGTAGTGGGGCTTAATAACGCGAGCAGGGATATAGACGCTGAGGAAGGCCACAAACCCCTCCTAAAGGAAGATATGTACAACTACACATTAATCGGTGGAGAACAAGGAAAACTCCATCTTCTAAACAATGACGAATTAATCGCAAGTTTCAAATCAATACAATGGGAATTTACAAATGGAAAAGTTAGAATATCCGGAAATGATTCACATGAGGTAGAAGGCGTGATTAGGGGCTATTATCTCATAAAGCAAAAGTTATTAAAACCCTTTATCATGTCTTTATAGTATGGCTGCAACAAGTGTTTTATCAACAGATGCGGAGATGTTAGCAATGGCTGGAGAACTAGTCGACGCAACAGGCTTCACAGATGACAATAAAACCGCATGGGGAATCCAAGCCGAGAACTTCCTTTCGGCTCTAGTAAATTATGATCTCACCGCAAACGTCTTAACTCTATCAGCAAACTACAAACAAATGCTCTCCGAATATGTCGCAAGGTATGTCGCTTGTTCTGCAATAATGTACAACATGGCGACGGTAGGGGCGGTCTTTTCATCCCTAATCGAACCGGAAGACATGGTTCAATATCATATTCATAGAATGGAGAAGATTGAAATTCTCCTAAAAGATGGTTCTGTTCTAAAAGAGATGGGGATAGCATGACTTTAGATATTCCGGGAGAAAAGGTTTTTATTCAACGTGATGTTCGAGAGACTCCGGCGGCAACAGCGACAGCAACTTCTGTCGGATTAACAGATCCTCAATATTTAACATTAGCCCTCCACGCAGATTTAACAGATGAACGAGTTCTAACAGCAGGGGAAGGGATTGACTTCACAGATACGGGAGCGAATGGAACCTTAACAATTAACGGAGAACACGCAACGGACACAGGAAACAAAGGGATCGCAACGTTCGACGCAAGCGATTTCGACGTAACCGCCGGGGCAGTTACGATTGATGATAGTGGGATAGACCACGACGCAACTACAAACACCCATAATATGACAACAGACATCGATGCAAGAATGACACCGGGAGAAGGGATTAATTATGTGACTGGAACAATATCTTGTGAATTAGCAACGGACGCGAACAAAGGAATAGCGACATTTAATTTAACAGACTTCAACGTAGCAACTGGGGATGTAACATTAAAGGCGATTGTGGTTACTTCTATCGACGGAGATTCGGGAACGGCAACGCCAGCAGTACATAATATCGACATTCTGGGAGGTGATGGAATTTCAACGGTTGGGGCTTCTAATGACATTACAATAACGGCAGACGTAACTTTGGCAACAGTCCCACCAATCGGGGCGATAGTTGCATGGAATAAATCCATGACAGGCGTCCCAGCAACTTTGCCATCGGGTTGGAGAGAGTGTGATGGGTCAGCAGTCAGCGACGGTGATTCACCTATGGATGGTCAAAACATGCCTGATCTTAATGGTGGAGAATTCTTAAGAGGAGATACAACATCAGAAGGAACTGGGGGAAGTGCAACAATGGCGCATACTCATATTTTAGGACATACTGAAGCTTCTAGTTTAGAATTTACAAGTAGTAAAATAGGTTGGACTGGAAATACTTCAGCTCTAGAAGTTGTTGATGCAGGGGGAGCAGAGACAGATGAGATAGTGACAGGATCTACGGCTGGAGCATCAAACACAGAAAATCGACCTCCATACTACAATGTGGTGTGGATAATGCGAATTAAGTAAAGTTTAAATAATCTGTTTTTCTTAGCAAACCATGGCAAACGGAACAAGAGACTACGATAATGTCGAGGTAATGAACGATACGGACGGGACTTTGTCACTTGTTACGAGTCCGAGCCAAGATTTAGATTCTCCAGCTTTAGAAGAAAGTGGCTGGGTTAATCCAAAGTGGGCGGAATATAACGGCTACTATCGAAAGAACCAAGGGGGCACTAAGGCGGCCATAACTCAATACGCAGTTTGGATTGCGGGCCGAGGATTTGACACCGACGAGGCAACACAGAAAAGACTAGACAAAATTCGAGGAAATGGGACCGACACATTCAAAGGAATTCTTAAAAATATGTTGAGGGTTAAGAAAGTTAATGGTGATGCCTTCGCGGAAATTATCACATCAAATAAGAAACCACCGGAAGCCAACGGAAGAAATCTTATTAATGTAAAACCTCTTAATCCTGGAAAGACAAAAATATTTCTAAACACTGCGGGGATTACAATAGGATATGAGCAGGTAGATAATGAAGGGAAAACTATCGGGAAACGACTGGAACCTTGGCAAGTGTTTCATTTATCAAACGACAGGGAAGGGGACGAGGGTCACGGAATCTCCGTTTATGAAGGCTCTACGAAAATGCTGGATAAGATTGAGCAACTTGATCAAGACATGACGGTTGTGTTTCATAGATATGTCATGCCTTTCCTTATCTTCAAAGCCAAGACAGACAAGGAAGCAGAGTTAGCGAAACTTACATTATCCTTAACAACTGGGTTGAACAAAGGGAAGGGGTTAGTAATTCCAGAGAAGGCCCTGGACACAGCAGATTTTAAAGTTCCTCAATTCGCGACGCTGAACCCTCTAGATTGGCGGAAGGAGTGGAAGGGTGAAGCGATTAAAGATTTAGGTATGCCTGAACTTCATCTAGGAAACGCCGGCGGAACAAATGAAGCCTCTTCAAAAATGGTAGCCTTCACATTCGAGCAACCGGTGGCGGATGAACAAGAAGATTTAAACCAACAGATTTTCCAACAACTTAACATCAAAGGAAAGCTAGTCGAACCATTAAGTATTGATGATAGTGTTTCAGAAGATGAAGGTAAGGATGGCAACCTCTCCGGAGAAAAGAAATCAGAAATTAAAAAAACACCTGCGAAGAAAGAAGATAAAAACCCTTCTAACTCGTCGGTGAAAAAGAAATTATGAAATTTAAACAAGATATGGAAGTATGGTATGGAGTGATTAAGAGAGCGGTTATCGTCGGAGGACTTATGCTATTCTCAGGAGCGTTAGCGTCTAACTGTTGGAACTTCCAACAGGCATTTATCGCAGCTGGAATTTATACGTTCGCAGAGTTAGCCAAGAACTATAAGATAGATATGACCAAGCAACATAATTCTAAGTTTATGATCTTCCCGTGAAGTCCTAATCTCCTCATGGAAAACTTCCGGAGCCCGGACTTCCGCACCTTCTAGTAATGCATAGGAAAGTTTATAAAGAGAACACACATAATATTAATATGGTAGAAGATTCACCACCAACACCAACGGACAATTCTGAAGGTAAACCGGAGCCGTCGACACCACCTTTAGATAGTCCTAAAGATGAAGGAATTTCTGAACTTGATAGAGCGGAAGAGATTAATAAAGAAAAAGCGAGACTTCTAGAAGAAGATAAAAAATTAACTGAAAGAAAAGAAAAATTACAAGCGGTTCAAATGGTGGGCGGTCAAACTGTCGCAGGGCAAGAACCTGTTAAAGAAACCGAAGATGAGAAGAAAGTTAAAGGGGCTAGTAAATTCTTTGAAGGAACTCAATTAGAAGAAGATATTAAGAAAGCAAATGAATAAAAAAGACTGGCAAGCAATAGAGAAAAAACTTCTAGAGGGGATTGCTATAAACAAAAAGAACAAAATTTTAGCTGAAGATGGCATAGAAGAAGGAGAGTTAATTCTAAAATCAGTTCAAGCCAAAATCAAAACATTTAAATAGTATTCGACACACCGAATAACTATGGCAGTAGCAGTATGCATTGAAGCACCAACAATTTTTAAGCGTAGAATAATCGATAATACTACGGCGGTACCTATCGGAACAATTATGAAAGCAGAGAATGATGGAACTGTGGTCGTGAGTGCAGCAAGTGCGGATCCATTCGGAGGAATCTGTTGGGTAGCACATACAGCAAACGAAGGAGTTACTGAATTAACAGTCGCTATGAATGGAAGATGGGAAATGACTTCAACTGCGGCAGCAATCCCAGCAGGTAATGCGGTATCTATTGCTGGAGCAAACACAATAAGATTAGCAACAGAAGCAGACACTATCGTTGGAGCTGTTGTTGGTAAAATTCTAACAGAAGAAAGCGGAACTGGCGGACAAGTCACGGTAGACGTGGGGACGTTAGTATAAGATGGCAGCTGAAATAGAGAGAGAAGCTGAATTAAGAAAAGAGTATATTGATTCTGCAGTTAAGGCAGTTGTTAAGGTTGAGGAAAAATGGAAGGCTATGTGTGCTATCGACAAATCAGACTCTTATACAGAAAGTTATTTTAGAGAAACAAACGACGATTCTACAGATCCGGGAGCAGACTCATACTCTCCAATCGGAGGAGTCCCAGAGTTTACACCATTCCCTTATGTTGATGTAAAGGAAACAAAGGTTAGTTCTGTTATTGAGAAATACGCAGCAACAAGTATGATTTCTATGGAAGCAGGACAATACGCAACAGTCCCAATGCTTCAAAGAAAGATTTATAGAATTGGAAGAAAGATTATCTACCAAGAAGACAAAGCAATACATGACGCTTGTTCAACTGTGACAACTGGTTACGGAAACACTCACGCAGTAACTATTGGAAGTGAATGGGATTCGGCAACTGTCGCGAACAGAGACCCAGTTAAAGATATTCTCGACGCTATACAACTTTTAAGAGCAGATGGTATTGATGCTTTGGCAGGTAATGGTAAGCTTGTAGTTAATGGTCAAGATTACACAAACATTATTTCAAACACAAAAGTTCTAAACCATCCAACTTATTCAAGTGGAGTGATGAAGAACGGACAGCAAGGAAGTCTTTTGGGATTGACGATTGTTGTTTCGGAAGTGGTCACAGCAGATAGCGCTTTTGTTCTTGTAGCAAAACAGGGAATGGTTTGGAAACAAGCAACACCTCTATCAACAGCTACAACAGTAACTCCCGGTAAATACACACAGATTGACGCATGGGAACGAGGAGTATTTCAATCACAAGCACCTAATGAAATCTGTAAAATTACAAACACGAGGAAGACATAATGACAGCTGAAGGAAGATTGTCTCGTGGGAAACTTAATTATGAAGCAGGAAGATTTTTAGATAATTCTGAGACTTTAGAATATATTGCAACACTAAAGACAGAGGAGCCTAAGGAAGCAAAACCTAAGGAGGCTAAAAATGTCAAGTCCAGTAAATGAAATTCTTAGACCGATAACTTTAGTTCTTCCACATGTTACAACAGTTAATAGAGATTTGATGAAGGCAGAACTCGGAACAATAATTTATAATTCTACTACTAATAAAATAAATTGGTGTGATGTTGATAGGACAGTCGGCGCCGGATCATGGTCTGTGGTGACCTCTTCATAATGGAAGATATATTAAGACCAACAGCTTTAGTTCTCCCAAATATTGCAGATGGGACAAGCGCGGATTTTTACAACGGGGAAGAGGGAAGTTTTTGTTTTGATGTTAATGCAACTAAATTAGGTTTCGTAACTGTGGCAGGCACAAGTGAAGAAACAGTGACGAGTTCTTAATGGCAGCAGGAGATATTTACCAAATTACTGGGGGGCTTGACGGTCGTAAAGCAGTCGCTTTCTTAGGAGGGGCTACTGATGACGGGGTGCAGATTGATACTTTCGCAGCCGGTAGAGTTGCAGCTAATGACACTAAAGGAACTTTCACAGCTTGGATTAACCCAGCAGACAACACAGGAACCTATGCTTTTATTGGATGTGGAGATGAAAGTGCAGTCCAGTATTTTTATGCAGCAGTTATTGCAGGAGAAATAACTATCAAGTCAGCAATGACAGGACCCAATGTAGCTTTTGATATGGTTACAGTAGGAGCAGATGTTAAGGCTCATGAATGGACACACATCGCAATAGTTCAAGATGCAGTTAAGCCAAAGATTTATATTAATGGTGTTGAATTTTCATTAAGAAAGGGAACTCTAACAGAGACAGATGTTACAGAACCTACCTATTGGTTTGATACATGGGCATTAATCGACGGAGGACATATTGGATGTGCTGATTCTATCGCTGGAGGCGGAGCATTAACTCTTGAATTTAAAGGGGCTATTGGTGCAGTGAAATATTGGGACACAAACCTAAGCGATACACAGGTTAATGACGATTATGTCAATGCCAATTATACAACAAACTTAATAGCACACTGGGATATGAACAATGGATATGTCAATGTGGCTAACGCAGGAACTTACGACGGGACGGCAGTTGGGGACATAATATTATATAATGGTTATTCAGAATTTGATTCAAGATTAAGATATAACGCAACTCCCCTAGTAGCTGATGACATTTCTTTCACAGCAAGCAATGGAACTGGTTATGCAATAGTTGTTAAGGCGGCCTAAGATGGCAAAGAACCCATTAATTAGGAGTTATCCAAAAAAGGTTAATGCTCCTCTACAAAAGAAATCTGCTGGAATTTTAGACGACTTCGCTGTTCGTAAGAATGTAGCCACTAAGGAGGGGACTGTTGAAAAGGTGCCAACTAATGATTCTGATATTGCCAATAAAAAATATGTTGATGACTTAACAGGCGACCATCCACATCAAGATGTTCAGACTACTGCGAGTCCTACTTTTGTTAAAGTTTCTGCCCCAGCAGGAGAGTTTGACACAATAGCAACTGATACAGATGGAGATATAACATTCTTAAATGATTGCTATTTTACAAACAGAACAGGGCATGATACTTTCTTAGATTGTGTTGCTGATGAGCATATTGACTGGACTGATACAACTGAGGATTTTAAAACAACAGGAAGCGGGAGTTTTGGAGAAGGTTTGGAAGTTAATAAAAACACAACTAATCAAGTTGGTTTGACTTTAAATGGGATAGATGTTGGTGGTCCTTTTGGACCGAGAGGTGGATTTGTTAAATGGTTCTTAAATGATAGGTTTGTTGGTGGATATACTTTTATGAATGATAGACAAGAGATAGTTTTTGATACAACAATTCAAGCAACAAGTGCAGACCAAGGCAATGCATTTATTAATGTAATGAATGGTTCTGCTGGATTTGCAGGTGGAGATTTAACAATAAGTTCAACTGGAGAATTAGAGACATCTTCAAATATAAACATAGCAAGTGATACAAATGGTTTGCAACTCGGGGCTGGACAGGATGTTAAATTATATAGTAATGGTTCTTCTGGAAATTTTATATTTGAGTCTGACGACAAAGTTCAAGTAAGATTAGGAACAACAACAACACCATTTACGACGACCTTTCTTCAATTAGAGGATGGAGAAAGTCACATGGGATTTAATCCAGGTGCTAACTTAGTTGATGGAATTAGAGTTTTTGAAGATAGCGCAAGTGGAGAAAATAGAGATTTTAGGATTTATGGTTATCCAACTGGGGAAAGTAATATTTATGGACAACTTAAAGTAACAACTGGTCCTGTTTTTACAATAAGTTCGAGTAATGATGAGGTTGAAGTGGATAGTAATTTAGATGTTACTGGAAAAATATCATCAAACACATCGACGCTGACAGCGAGTTCTGATGATTATGATGTTAGTGGAATTAATATATTATTTGTAACAACCGCTGGGGGAAATGTAGTTCTTGGGGGATTAAAAGGTGGAGTTGATGGGCAGTATTTACATATCGCAAGAAAAGACGCAACCAACGATTTAACTTTAGAACATTTAGAAGGAGTAGGAACTCAAGAGATTTATATGCATGAGGGAACAGATGAAACTATCGATAGCTGGGGAGGATTCACATTAGTTTGTGATGGTTCGGATTGGTATGATGTAAGCCACGCAAAGCACGTATAATTATGGAAATAAATAAAATCAGCGACGAGGAAATAGAAATCGTTAGTGAGAATAGACATAAAATTTTCAAGAAAGATTTGTTAAAAGAATT
>Ga0307928_10003504_pt1 | contig 11961 bp, 19 predicted proteins | sample AceLakmetagen232_FD_201815 | JGI IMG/M metagenome (GOLD analysis project Ga0307928, IMG submission 201815) | Saline water microbial communities from Ace Lake, Antarctica - #232 | ecosystem: Environmental > Aquatic > Non-marine Saline and Alkaline > Saline | place: Antarctica: Ace Lake... | reverse complement strand
AGGCGACCGCTACGTGTACGACTTCAAAGTCTGCACGTCTGCCAAGGGTTGGATGCAGTACGACACGGACCAAGATGCACACTACTTCGGCACATGGGTGAACAAAGCCAGAAGGCAGATACTCACCTACTGCGAAGGCGACGTAATATGCGTGACCTGCCCGACCGTGGAGTCATTCAACGCGGAGATCGCATCCATGAACGCCTACTATGGAGAAGGGCGGGAGTGCGCGGTCGCCGACATTGAAGCGAAGACATTCACCGAGTATCACCAGGACAGAGCGAAGTTTTTCATTACGGAGGAGAACCCCGATGGCTAAGCATGAACCAGGCCCCTACTTTGTGAAGGGTTCGCTGATTCAAAGTAAGAGGCTCAACTCGCTCGCCATGATGTCCCAAGTGCCTCACATGGACCCCGAATGGAGGCAAGCGACAGCCGAACTCTTGGCCGCTGCCCCCCGCCTCTTGGACGCCGCGTGCATCGCCTGGGACGCGCTCAGCGTGCTGCTGGAGTCCATCGAGTCCACGCTGACCAAAGAGGACAGGGCGGGCGCCCACGAGGCCATGGACCGCCTGTTCAAGATCAACGAGGACTTGAACGGCTTGATAATCAAGCAGGAGGACACGGTATGCTCAAGCTAAGGAAGAAGGACAGGGTTCGGCTGGAGTCCATCCTTGCAAAGCTCGAACGCGGGAACAGTTACCTCATGCGGGATGACAAGTTGTTGTGTACGAAAAGAAACGCTCCGACTACCACCTTGGATTTCACCAACAAAGCAGGTGAATGCTGCGTTCGAGAAACCAAGGAGTATGGCAGCCTGCTGTGCCTGTTGCACACGGGCATCCACGACTTGCGCGTGGCTCTCAACGAAACGCCTGACGAAATCATCACAGAAGGAAACTGACATGAAGCTCACCAAAGACCAGATTGACGAAGTGTTCGAGACCGCCACCGACCAGACAGACGCCGTTATCGGCATCTTCAAGATCGTCTTCCCCGAGTGGGACAACATCACGTCCGTTGGTGGCTACCCCCATGTCTCCAGTGCGACCTCCGAGTACATCTTCGCCAAGGCCATGGCGTTCGACAAGGAACACCACCCCGACGTGATAGCCGGCGGTGCGTGGCTGAACTACGGCTTCTCGGCCAAGGACGGGGTCGAAGACTGGGTCGTTGACACGTCGGAGTGCAACGTCGAACTCAAGCCCGTTGCCGTCGCGGCGTGATCTGACTCACCCCCGAGCACGTCCGGCCTAACCGCCTGGCGTGCTCTCTGTTAGCGTGAACGGTGTTTCGTGTTTAGCGTAGGAGAAGTGTCATGGTTCGGATTGAAGAAGACGGACTGGTAGCGGAAGGCGAGAGCATGCGCGAAGCCCAAAAGGCACTGCGCAAAGCCAAACGGGCTGAAGAAAAGGAACGAGCACGAGTGCGCGCACTGGCCATTGTAGCAGAGACGCGGGCGTATGCGACGCTTGGCCAGGTTGGCGCACACCCGCACACCAGATGGTACCCTGTGTTGCCTGGATCATCGTATCTTGACAACCGCATCCACTTCGATAGCCAAAACCATGTGAGACTTCGCGTGGACTATATCGAAGAGGACAAGATCAAGCATGCGGAACGCGAATTCTACGGGATGAAGATTCTCGGGATACTTGAACGATCGAGCGGCGCAACAATGGCCATCCATCTCGAAGAAATCTCCAATGGTGAACGATCCTGGTATGCCATCGGGGCCTATGAAGGCATCATCGCCACAATAGATGCAGGTGAACTTGCGCCCCTACTGGACGCCATGGTGGCAGAGGAGGTGCCCGATGCTGCTCCCCAATCTTGACGAGATGCGCGGCCGGCTCAAGAAGCACTGGGCGTGCAAGGGATGGGACACGCGACGGCTGCGTTCCATGCCCCCGAACCAACTCGCCGCAATCTACAAAGACTTCATCATGCGCCAAGTCCAGCGGCAACTGGCGCAACCACCCAAGCGTCACGCCGCGTGACACAGTAGGAGAAGGACAATGGAACTGAACAAAGTTGAACTGGCGGCGCAGCGTGTCGCCCACGATGTAGGAATTCTGGTAAGCAAACTGCAAGCAATCCATGATTGGACACAAGCACGAGATGGAACCCCAGAGGCAGACGATATAGCCTTACGCACCATCGCTGACATCGCCGCTGACACAGAAGGAGAACTGGAATGAACGTGACCATCACCGAGGAACGGGACTGGGTGTGGGCCAAGTTCCCTGGCAAGCCGGCCCGCGACGTGCTCGACAAGCTCAAGGCTGATAGCTTCCGCTGGGCAAGGAAGCGCAAGGAGTGGTACAAGAAAAGCAAGGGCGTGCCCGAGTGGCTGCAAGCCATGGCCGCTGAACTGGACACGGCCGCGGACATCCAAGTGGACAAAACTGAGGCCGAAATCGAGACGGCACCCGAACCCCTCGACCCCGTCACCCGGGACGTCATCGACAACGCCGAGGGCAGCATCGAGGAGGCCGTGGCCGAACTCACAGAAGCGTCTGGTATCAACGAACCCGACATCGACGCCATCGCCAAACGCTACGTCGAAGCCATCCGAACCGAAGACCCCATGGTCATCAGGGACGTGCTCGAAGGCCGGCTCGACGGCAAGGCCAAGGCCCGCCGCAAGCGGCTCACGCAGGCTGGCATGCTCGACGCCAAGCTCCAGCCCACGGACAAGGCCAAGGCGCTCGATCTTGTGCTCTTCCAAGCGAAGATACTCGCCAAAGATGGAAATAGCGTCGCCGACGTGCGGCTCGAACCCGTCGCGGTCAAGCCCACCAAGTTCGCCGAGCACTACGCCCCCAAGGGCATCGACGACATCGACCACACCGCCCGAGAGGTGGCCGAGACGTTCGCTGGCGAGGACAGTGATCGCTATGCCATCCAAGCCGTCCACGTCACTAAAAGCGGGATCGAGGCCACGAACGGGCGCATGCTCATTCACATCCCAGGCACGCCGGACGACCCCACGGATCGGCTGCTGGAGAAGGGCGAGATCGACAGCACGGTCGAGGGGCAGTTCCCGGACGTGGACGACGTCATGCCGCCCATGGACAAGGACGACCTCGTCGCGACGATCGACGTCGCCAAGGAGGCGCGCCGCGCCAAAGGTATGAGGCCGTCGCCCGTGCTCGAAGACATCAACGTATCCACCGTGGTCAAGATGGTGCGGCCAGGCCGCAAGCACGAGATTTGTGTGAATCTTTACTTCTACCAAGATGTGTTCAAGGCCGCGTCCAAGCTCGGGCTGAAGCAACTCGACATCTACAGCCACGCCCCCACGCAAGCCGTGTTGCTCGCCGAACACGGTGCGGACAACCCCGTGAAGATCGTGCTCATGCCGCTGGGTGATGGCGAAGCGTGCCACCACTACGTGGTCGACTTCAGCGCGGCCGAAGCCCAACCCCAACCCGAACCGAAGGAGGAGGAGCCCATGCCCATCGTCGACTTCCACAAGGCCAAGGCCACGGTTGCCAAGCCCAAGCCGCAACCCAAGCGTGCCCCCGAGGCGCCGGCCAAAGTCACGACCATCGCCGAGGCCAGGGAGCAAGTCGAGCCCGAGCCCGAGCCCGAGCCTCTGCCCAAGGGCCACATCACCGACGCCGAACTGGCCGAAATCAAAGCCCTCACCGCCCGCATCATGCAAGGAGTCATCTGATGAAGCTCACACCCGACAAGTGCCCCGAGTGTGGCGAAGACGCTGCCTACATGATCGAACAGGTCTATGGCCGAGCGGGACTGCTCCGCCAAGACAACGGCAGCATGGAGTATGACGGCGGCACGGACATGGACTGGAACTCCCAAGAGGCTGTGTTTGACGACGACGAGACGGTCACCTTGCACTGCCCGCATCGCCACTCGTGGCAGGCAAAGTTGGAACGGGAGGAGGAGGACTGCCATGGCACGTAACCTCGCCCGACTGCAACAGGGCTTTTTCCCTTTCCCGCCCGACGCCATCCCGACCATCGCCGAACGGTTCACGATCGCGCCCAAGGACGCGGCCAAGACCTTCGCGATGCTCGACGCCGGCGCGGGAGAGGGCGAAGCACTAGTGCGATTTCGTGAGTGCCTACTTCAACGCTGCCCCGATGCCGCCATGCCGCTGTACGGCATCGAGGCGGATCGAACCCGCGCCAACACAGCCGACGCCAAGTTCAAGCCGACCGGCGGCTACTGTCTCTGGGGCATGATCGAGGAGTGTCACCCCACCACGCCGCCGGCGCTGCTGTGGTTCAACCCGCCATACGACGCGGTGCGCGGACAGGGGCGGCTGGAACGGCAGCTCTTCAAGGAGGTCGTGGACTGGCTCTCCCCGGGCCGCGGCGTGCTCGTGATGATCGTGCCCGACTACGTGGTAACGGAGTGGCAGATGACCCGAGCCATCGACCGCTACTTCGAGGACGTCGCTGTCTGGTGCAATGGCAAAGGCGACGAGTATAGCCGGGCCGTGCTCATCGGGCGACGACGCGAACGCGCGCTGACCGATGGGCAGGCCACGTGGTCGCCAACCTGGCTCGAGGACACGCTGCCTACCGAACCGCCTGACCGCACATGGGAGATTCGGCCCAGCGCGGTCAAGAACGTGGTGCGCCACGTCATGCCGCCTGAGGTCATGGCCTACCACGTCCAGGCCAGCCACATCCGAGGCGCGCTGCTGCAAGACGCCTCCCTGTCCAGCCACCGTGCCGAACGCCCGCCTGGCGCGCTGCGAACTGGCCACGTGGCCTTGCTGGTCGCTGGCGGGCTGTCGGACGGACTGGTCGAGATCAATGGCAAGGAGGCCGTGCTGCGCGGCTGCCTGACCCGCCGCATGAAGCAGACCAGCCACGAAGTCATCGCCGATGCCAAAGGCAAGCCCAAGGGCACACGCACGGTCGAGCAGACGAACTACAACATGCGTATCCGTGCGCTGCGACCCGATGGGAACATCGAGGAGTATTCCTCAGAGAAGGAGGAGGAGGACGCAGACGATGCAGTCTGAACTACTGTTCGCAGACATCGAAGCCGAGCCCAAAGAGGCCGAAGTCGAGCCCGAAGAGGAGCAACTCGACCTCGAAACGGGCGAACTCCACATGAGAGCGGCCCATGCCAAGTCAGGCAAGGAGGCATCTCGTGTGCAAGTGACCGCAGTGTCGGCTGTGGTGAACGACCTGACTGACCCTGCCACCGTGCTGTATGCCGAAGTGGTAGGGGGTGAGTCGGAAGTCGAGGCCATCCTGGCTGGCACCAACCCAGAGCCGAGCATGATTGTGACGTTCATGCTGTCGCTACCAGGTGAGCGCGTCCAGAAGGTGATGTTCCCGCCCGAGTGTCGGCGGGTCAACGCAAGGCTGCGCGTGCCAGGCTGGAACCGTGTGATACAGCACGCGGCTGTGGTCGCGGCTGGCGCAGAGTTCCTTGTGGTCAAGTCCGAGTCGGAACTGTGGCCGCGCATTCGAGACAACGTGCGCACGCCACTGCTGAGCCACTGGGGCGACTACCTGATGGAGCGCGTGCTCGAACAGCAGGTCGTCTCGCTGTGTCAAGCGTTCGGCATTCCCAACGGGCTCAAGCCCTACATGCTGCACCCGAACGCGACGAAGCTGATGGACAAGATCGTGTCCGAGTTTGTGAACGAGAACGTCTGGGATCTGATCGCCAACCACCCACCCCGAGAAAGGAACCATGCAACCACTCGCTGAGAACCTACAAGAACTCTTCGACCACTGCGGCGGTGACATGGCACACGCTATCGAGAAGCGGCTCAGGCCGCTCTACCTACACGGGAAAGACGCCGCACCCGACCTCGACATCCTTCAACGCAACCGCACGGAGAAGCAACGACCCAACCTACGCCTCGCACTCGCCGCGGCCAGAGAGGAACGCCCCCAACTCGTGCCCCGCATCCAACGCCAGATCGAGAACGGCTTCCGCTTCTACCCCGCACAAGTCAAGGCCATCGGCGAGACCGTCGCCATGCTGCGGCACCATCGGGCAGGCTTCATGGTCGCGGACTGCGGCGCGGGCAAGACGGCCATGGCCGCCGCGGCCATCCACCTGACGATGGAACGGCGCCGCAACCGTCCCCGCTTCCGACACCACCGACCCGCGCCATACCGCGTGCTCGTCATGTGCCCCAACCACCTGGTCAGCAAGTGGCAGCGCGAGGCCGAGTGGCTCGTGCCCAACTGCACGGCCATCATCATCAAGTCCTTCTCGGACATCTGCATGCTGCACCGTCCCTTCCGACAACGCCGCATCCGTGAACTGCAAGCGACCGAGGGCGTGGCCGCCAAGCGACGGCTGAACCAGGCGCTCGCACTCGCCGACGCACTCAAGCACAAGAACCTCTACGTCATCATGTCCAAGGACACGGCCAAACTCGGGCACGACGTGGCGCTGCCGTGCGCGGTGCCCCGTTTCGACAAGGCCCACCCGCCCGACTGCAACAAGCAAGGCGGCCTCGAGAAGTGGGCGGCGTGTCCGAACTGCGGCGACCTGCTCGTAAACAAGAAAGACGAGTTGATCCCGTTCAACAGTTACCACGAGAATCGCCGCGCCAAGCGACTGCGCTGCGAAGCCTGTGGCCAGTGGGCAACCAAGCACGCACGCAACCGTATCGACCGACCCCACATCGACAAGTTCATCCACCGTCAACTCAAGGGCTTCTTCGATGGCTACATCGCGGACGAAGTCCACGAACTCAAGGGCGGCGCGACCGAACAAGGCAACGCACTCGGCACGCTCGCCGCGTGCGCACGCTACGCGCTGGCGCTCACAGGCACGTTCAGCGGCGGCTACGCCAAGGACGTGCACGCCATGCTCTGGCGCGTCGCGCCGCAACTCATGGGCCGACACGGCTTCGACTTGGCGCCGTTCGCCAACAGCCAGACGTCGTCCCTCGAACGCAACGAACTGCGCTTCCAGAAGCGCTACGGCGTGATGAAGTGCATCACAACTGAGAGCCGTGCCGACTACGATGATGTGGAAGTCTCCAGCCGTCGGGTCACGGGTCGCGGCCAGTCTACCCGCAAGAACGAGTTCCCCCGACCAGGCCAAAGCCCCGAACTGTTCATGCACTACATGCTCGGGCGGGGCGTGTTCCTCGGCATCGACGAGATTTCCGACGACCTGCCCGACCTCGAACGGGAACTCATCGCCTGCCCCATGAGCGACGAACTGCGCCAAGCCTACAACGACCTTGCTAGCCAACTGCAAACCGCCTTGCTCGAAATGAAACAGAAGCGGCGTGGCAAGAAGGGCGGGCCGCCCCCACTCGCCGCCCAACTACCTCGCATCCTCATGGACTACGCCGACCACCCCTGGGGTTGGAAGCCCATCTGCGTGCCCGTGTATGACAAGGAAGGAGAGTTCGTCGGCATGAAAGAGGTCGCCTGGCCGCGAGACCTGGGAGCGGGGCGGTGCGACGTCAAGGACAAGCGCATCATCGACTACTGCCAGAACGAGGTCGACCAGGGCCGCAAGGTCGCGGTCTACTGCACGTCGACCGGCGTGCGGGACGTGCGCGCCAAGATCACCAAGGCGTTGCTCAAGCGCGGCCTGCGAGTGGGCGTGCTGCACGTGGACCGCAACAACGCGAGCTACCACACGTTCAACAACCTTGCGGCTGAGTATGGCGACGCCTTACTGCTACGGCGCAACGACACGCCCAAGACCCGTGAGGCGTGGCTCGACGCGCACAAGGAACAAGTCGACGTGTTGGTCGTGAACCCCGAGCGCGTGATGACTGGGCTTGACCTGATAGCCTTCCCGACGTTGGTCTGGTACCAGGTGGGGTACAAAACGTTCGTGCTGCGGCAGGCCAGCGCCCGCGCACGGCGCCCCGGCCAGACCCAGCACTGCAAGCTCGCCTACTTCTACTACCAGAACACCAAGCAAGAGGCCGCACTCGCACTCATGGGCGAGAAGGAGGCGGCCAGCCAAGCGCTGGAAGGGAAGTTCGACGCCCAAGCCCTGCGCACCATGATGAACGGCGACGAAGTTGACGTGCTCACGCTGCTGAGCGAGAGCCTTGACCGCCAGTTCGACGCCAAGGCAGTCTGGACGCAGACCAAGTCGAAGCCCAAGCCCAAGCATGAACCCAACCCCGTGCAAGACCAAGCCGAGGCCGACGTGTACGCCGACGCCATCGCCGCGGTCAAGCGTGCGCTGGCGCTCATCGACGCGAACTGAAAAGAGACTCATCGCATGAGCACCTTCAACACACTTTGGGCTGATTATCTTGAACTTATGAGTACTATATGGGACAAGATATATCTCCTTGTCCTGCTCGTTATGGTAGCAGCAACCTTTCTGCTACCTGCACTGTTGATAGTCCGATGTTTTGTATGGCTCGTCGCCAAGTAAAGGAGTAGACAATGAAGATGTTAGTTGAATGGTATGAAAAGATGCTGGAGAACAAACAAGCCTTCTATGAAAGGAGGCAAAACGAAGCAGCCCGCCTTCAAAAAGACGTGGCCATCTGTGGGCAGGAAATCCTATTCCTTGCAGAGCAAATAGCCGAAGCAAAACGTCGTGGAATGACCGGGTTTGACTGTGACCGTTTACTAGTCAAGAGAACCAAGAAGGAGTAGCCCCATGCCCCAGAAGCACACCAAGGACACCCTCGCAACAGAGGTCGCACACAAAGTCAGAGCCCTCTGCCCCAAGTGCGGCAGGACACTGAACGTCACCCAACAGATGGTGCTCGACATCGTCAACACCTACCTCACTGAACTGGCCTTGGCCCTGCGCGACGACAACGCCTTGCAGATGCGCGGGCTCGGCACGTTCCGCCTCGCAGACAAGCGCACGACCAAGTGGGATCCGCAGCGGAAGGAGAGCGTCCCAGTCCCGCCCGCCAAGACCGTGCGGTTCAAGGTCGCCCAGGCCTTCGTTGACATCGCGACGGGCGAGGACGACCCGTATGCCGCCGTGAACCCCGACCTCGCCGTGGTCGCGCCGCACCCCGACGTGGCCGCGAACTTCAACGCACAGACGGAAGGAGAATGATGATGGACTTGTGTGACCACAAATGTAACGAATGCCCATTGATAACGCATCCCAACAGCCGGCTACTGACGAAACTCCTCAACAAAGCATACGACAAGTTTGGCAGTGAGTTCTACAAACTTGTGCAAGACACTTGCCCGAATCTCACCGTATGTTACGACTGCCGTATCGACGATTTCTGCCATGTTGAAGGATGCGAACTCGTTGACGAACAGACGGAAGGAGAATGAGGATGTCTGTTATGTTTGAATGGTATGTCATGGAACGTGATGACATCGAAGCTGAGTCAGTAAGACTCAAGGACGCCTTGCGCGAAGCTAGTAATCAGATAGGAGGAATGATGGGTACAGCACTTCAGTGTTCCGACCTCATGGAACATCACAAGGCTAACTGTGAAAAACTGGTGGGAGAACAGAAGGCTCTCGATGAACGGAAACAAAACCTAGTGGCCTGGCGCAAGTCAGCGTTGGCGAGATTGGAAGGAGAATGACATGCCCCTGATTGACAACATCCGCAAGGCCAACGCCGCACGGCAAGCCAACATCGCCAAGCGACGCAAGAACCCATTCATAGAGGAGTTCAGAGCATACCTCGTCATCAATCGTGCCCCCGCAACCGTCCAGAAGTACACCTCCACTACCTACAACTTCGCCGACTACCTGAAGGCTGCCGGCAACCGCACGCTACGCCAAGCCAAAGCCGCGGACATCCTCGGATGGTTCGGCAAACTCAACGACCGCGTCGGCAAGGCACGCATGGCCGAAATGAGAGCCGGCCTGCACCTATTCTACGACTGGATGATCGACATCAAGGGCTTGAAAGCCCACCCGTTCCCCCGCTTCTTAGGCAAGTTCCAGATCGACCATACCTCCATCACCCGACCCGTGCCCACCGCCGAGCAGTTCCTCATGCTGCGACACGCACTCAACGAACACGTCAAGGCCAAGCCCGAAGCGCAACCCCGCCACGAACTGCGCTGCCAGATCGAACTCATGGCAGGCACAGGCATCCGAGAGGGCGTGTTCATGGAACTGCGGCCCTCGCATGTGGACTGGAGTTCGGGCTACATCATGCTCGACGACTCACTGCCGAACAAGCGCGGGCACGAGTACCAACCCCGCTGCACACCCTACGCCCTGGTCGTGCTGCAACGTTACCTTGAACGCTGGCCCGTGCCCAAGCACGAACGGCTGTGGACTACGAACAAAGGCAAGTTTGACAAGCATCTGCGCACGTTCCTCAAGGGCTGGCCTGACTGGACTGCGCACGCGTTCCGTTACCTCTACGGCTGCATGAACTACTTCAGGTCGCTGGAGTTCAGGGAAGGCCAGCCGCCCAGCCGCCACGACATCGTGTTCGTGCGGGACATGCTTGGCCACGCGTCGCTTGCCACGACCGACCGCTACGTCCGCCTCGCCCGCCGCCTGTGCGAGAGCGACGAGATGTGGGAGGCGTGGGCGTTGGGTAAAATCGTGCCAATCGAGAAACTGAAGCAAACCCGTGGTATAATGCCACAAGTTGAACTGGAAGGAGTTGCATGATGGATCTGCTGAAAGAACTGATTTCGAGAATGATAACAGCGAATGGTGCGGGGGCGGAGTTTCAGGAGATGGTCAACGGCGAGCACGCGAACCGAAAACTTAACGCCCTGCTCAAAGCACAGCAGGCCGCGTTGGACGCGGGACGTAGACTCCTGCCTCTCTGCGACGTGGGTTCAGTTGACTACACGAATGCCCAAGCCGAAGTCCACCAGGCTTTTGTCGCCCTCGACAAGCTCATGGAAGGAGCCGCATGATGAGTTGGACGTTCGAGAACCTGAAGGCTGAGACCGCACCCGAGAGGGAACGGGAGCAGATCAAGAACAAGATCGCCGGCGCTGACCTCGCCAAGGCGCTGCGGGCACAGCGCTGGCCGCCCGACAAGCACCCCGCACTGCTGGCCATGTGCCTCGGGATACTCGAGAACTCGGCGCAAAGCCTGCCCTTTGACGTCGACCTGTTCCGACGTGAGGGGAGGCGGGCAAAGAAACTCACCCGCAAGATGGTCGCGCAACTCGAGAAGTTGAAGATGGTCAAGGCGCCGCCCGATGGGTTGCTCACCCCAACGCCAGCCTTCGGCCAGATTCTCCGAGCCGGCGTCATCCAAAGCAAGATCGGCACACGCACCCTCAGGATTGAACCGGCGCTGGCTGAGGCCGAGCCCTTCAAGGATATGCCCGTCCCCGAGCCTGCCAAGAACGAGCAGTGGTGGGACGTGGCGGAGCACGTTGTAGGGGAGGCTGGGCGCATTGCGCGGCGGAAGGCAATCGCAGAGTGGATGCGCCACCACAGGCTGCTCATCACGGCGATGGTCAACCAAGTGCGCGAGGATAGGGACAGGAAACGCGGCTACACGCTAGGGCTGTTTGCGCTGTTGCTTTTGAGGGGGCCGATGACACGCCAAGACCTCTTGACCGAACTGGCACGCAAGGTAGGCAGGAAGCACCGCCGCCGCCCGCCAGGCGCGCACAAGGCACTCACATGGCTGAGAGCGCACGGCATCGTGAAGTTCGGGCCGAACCCCTCGTATGCCCGCCCGACTGACCCACGCAAAGCCTACGGCGTGACCAAGGGCTTCAGTGTGATGCTGCCCTACGTGGTGAAGAAGGCGTCGGCGCGGGAGAAGCGGCTGGCGTCGAGCGTGGCCCGTGTTGGCGTGACGAAACTTGCCCCGATTATTTGGGAGTTGTGACTTGACTTACGCACTGTCGTGGGGTAGACTTGTAGTGGGGAATGTCCTTCCCCTCCTACGCGCCCCGGCTGAGGCAACTCGGTCGGGGTTTTTTCGTGGGCCTATCACGGCCCGCCTGGCTCGTATGGCTCTTCGGGGTCTTCTGGCTCATCAGGCAATGAACCGCCCCCTCTTAGCAAGACAATGCGGTCACCCGCTACTAAGCCTTGTGCCCAG
>Ga0307928_10003503_pt1 | contig 11961 bp, 25 predicted proteins | sample AceLakmetagen232_FD_201815 | JGI IMG/M metagenome (GOLD analysis project Ga0307928, IMG submission 201815) | Saline water microbial communities from Ace Lake, Antarctica - #232 | ecosystem: Environmental > Aquatic > Non-marine Saline and Alkaline > Saline | place: Antarctica: Ace Lake... | reverse complement strand
CCCTCTGTAATCGGGACACACAAGGCCAGATAGACCGAGAGGAACGGAAAAATGAATATCGAATGTGTGCGGCAGTACAATGCGATCAAGGCGCAGTATCCGAACTACATCCTGATGATCCGCATGGGGGATTTTTACGAGATGTTCGGCGAGGACGCCAAGGTGGCCTCCGCCGTCCTGGGCATCACGCTGACCAAGTGCCCCTGGGGCGAAGACGACAACATGGCGGTGGTCGGCGTGCCGTACTACACGATCGAAAGCTATCTACTCAAGTTCGTCCGCGCGGGCAAGAAAGTCGCCATTTGCGACCACGTCGAGGATCCAAAGAAAGCCAAGGGCCTCGTCAAACTCCGCGAGGTCGTCCGGATCGTCACCCCCGGCACGATTCTCGAGTCGGACCTCCTCGACGACTGACCCTTGTCGCTGACGAGGCAGATCGAAAGAAAGATCGAAAGGAGACCAGAACCATGAAAACCGCCAAAATCCCGACCATACCAACCGTTGAGAACATGCTAAGCAGAAACGGGAACGTCATCCCAAACCAGTTCTTGATCCGCACGCCCTATGGGGTTTTCTTCCAGTCCTATGAGACCATTATCGCGGTCGTGGGCGACCCTAACGGGCAGGTCACGCTTGACGAAGAACGATGGGATTTCAGCGCTACAACGGGGAAGTACCGCAACCGATTCCTCGGGGAAACGATTAAGGAGACACGGGCCAAGATCGCGAGCGGCGAGTATGCTCTTGCCAACCTGAACGCCTGACGCGAGTCGCTTGTTTCCCCTTCCCCTCCGGCCAGGGCATTGTCAGAGGGGAAGCGCAAGCGCGCGGCGCGACCAGACCGACCGAGAGGAGAGAGGTCAATGAACGCCGAACATGTGAAGATTGCCAAGCAGGGTTTCAAAGCAATGCAAGCCTGGGCGGAGGCCAATCCGGACAAGACGTTTGACCTCAGCGGCGCGACGTTTGTAAAACCTGTTTCGGTGAGTGGCCTAACGTTCAAGAATTTCATTGCCGTCGACGCGACGTTCAGGAATTTCGACGCCGAGGACGCAACGTTCGGGGATTTCAATGCCGACGGCGCCAACTGCAAGAATTTCTTCGCTGACGACGCGACGTTTGGGAATTTCAGCGCCAGGAACACAACGTTCGAGAAGTTCTTCGCTGCTGACGCGACGCTCGGGAATTTCAACGCCAAGGACACGATGTTCGGGTATTTCAATGTCAGGGGCGCGACAGTAGTAATCGGCAACAGGAGATGCCAACTGTGCCTTGTGCCGACGCCCTGATCACACGGCGCGATCTGAAGCATCGCAGACCGAGAGGAGAATGAGCCATGAGTAGTTGGAGATTATGGCCTACGATAGAGTTGGAAGGCGCTGAACCTTGCCCATGTGGCAATTCCCACCCGTATCTGTTTTGGGACTTCGATCTTAGATTTGTCGAGTGTTTGAACTGTAATCTGAGGGCAGAGTCTCAAGTGGACGAAGACGGTGCTCTTCGGAAATGGAACCAGAAGATCTTGGCTTACAAACCGTGGTACGCGGAAAACATTCGGGTAAACGATACAAGCACCTACGTCCCGGACCCCGAAGAACACGACGACCTGGCTGGGCTCGGCTGGAAACTGGCCATCGCCCTGGCAATGCTCGGCGCGTGGCTCGCCGCAATCGGCTCTTGCATCTGCGCGCCGCCGTGGATAGACTAACCAAATCATCATGGAGGGTCCACATGATCCCGCCCCAATATCCTACCTCAATGAGCGCCACAATCTCCTACCGCGCTGATACGCAGCGTGCCGAGCCCAACCTGACACTTGGGTACACGGCCCCCGCCAAATCTGCACTATATCCGGGGGGAGCGATTCCCCCCGGACAATCCAAGGAGGAGGAGACGACGACATGAACGAGAAAACTGAAGCGCAGCACACGCCGGGGCCGTGGAAGATTTGTATTGGCGGTGGCCATAAAGCAAGCAGTATCCGAGGATCGGACGCAATCCATACGAACGGATTTTTGAGAAATGCCCTTGGTTGTTCAAGCGCTTCCTATTCGGCAGAGGTGTGCGAGATACACGCCGACCTATCACTTCCTGGCCCCGCAGCGAACGCAAACCTTATTATCGCCGCCCCGGAGACCGCCGCGGAGCGCGACCGCCTCAAGGCGCTGGTTTCGGAGTTGGCCATAGAGTTGCGCTCGGTGCGAAGAAACTTAGACTATCAGTTTACCGGGAAATACCTAAAGAGACTCGATGCTGTCCTTGCCAAGGCAAAGGAAGTGGAGAAGGAGTAATGGCAAAGCCGCTAGGCCCCTCGGAATTTGACTTGATCGCACAGCCGCGCAATCTCGACGCGGAGCAAGCCGTGCTTGGCACGTTTTTCCTCAACGAACTCTCAGCCCAGAGCGTGCTCGGAATGCTCGAACCGCGACACTTCTACGATCCGCGTCACCAGGAGATATACCGCGAGATCAAAAAGTTGCTCAAGAAGGGCGAGCCCGTGGACCCGATGCTGCTTATCAACGAGTTTGACCGGCGCGGCACGCTTGAGAAAGTCGGCGGCGCGGCCTACATCTCGGGTTTGGAGCAAGCGGTAATCTCGCCCGACAACGTGCGCTACCACGCTCAGATTGTCCTCGAAAAGGCTTTGCTCCGCTACATTATTGAGTGCAGCTACAAGCAGACCGACGCCGCGCTCGCAGAGCGAGACTTTGACGTCTTGCTCCACATGTTGGCCCAGGTGATTGACAACACGAACAAGGCTTTGTCCGCGAGCCGAGTGAAAACGATGGCGGACATAGCGCCAGAGATATACTCCGAAATGGTCGAAGAGCAAGAGAGCAGCTCTGGCGGCATGTCTACAGGTTTTGCTGCGCTGGACCAGTGCATTGGCGGCCTACGACCCGGGTGTTTTCTTGTCCTGGCGGGTAGGCCAAGTTGGGGGAAGACAGCGTTCGCGACCCAAATCACTCGCTTTGTCACTTCCACAGGCCGAACCGCGCTGATCTTCAGTTTAGAAATGCGGGCGAGGGATCTCCTCCATCGAATAATTGCCCTGGAAACCGGCGGGAAGATCACGATGGACGATTTCCACCGTTTCCCGTGGTCCGAAGAGATGATGGCAGTAGTCTCGGAGCGACTGGACGTCATGTCTCGCGAGAAAAACTTCGGGATCTATGACGAATGCTCCATGACGCCAGAGACTATCCGGGCTCACGCCCTCAATTTTCGGGCGCTCGTTGGCCAACTCCACTTGATTGTGATCGACTATATCCAACTCATGTCGTCTCCGGCCAAGGTGGATAATCGGCAGGTTGCCGTAGCCGAGTTTTCTCGGCAGTGTAAGAGGCTGGCACGAGATTTGCATGTGCCGGTGATCGCCCTCTCACAGCTCAGCCGGGCGAGTACGGCCTTCGGGGGCACGAGAGGCCAGAATCTTGAGGTGGCCGACGAAGCAATGGATCGTGACGCGCTGCGCAAGATCAAGCTTCACGACCTGCGGGAGTCGGGCGCGATCGAACAGGACGCCGACATTGTTTTGCTTGTGAACCACGTAGGGTGGCGCGTAATCAAGAACCGGCAGGGGAGATTGATGGAGGGCGGCCTGAAGTTCGAGGGGAAATACCAGTGGTTTTGTCCCGAAAGTTACTGAGAAGGAGGAGTGGAAATGAATAAGAAGCTGGGCGACGATCTGAGAAGAATTGCCGTAGAGTTTCGGGAGCGCCTTCCAAGGTCATACGAAGAGATGATGAAACTCGCAATAAGGGAGTTAAACTGTGGGAGAGCTTGGCTTGCGATAGGCTATCTTACGAATGTTATGTATTATGAATGCAACAGGTTGGACCGCCCTACTAAGTCAACGCGCGCTTGCCTCTGGGCCCTCGGTGAGATTCAGCGGGCGATGGGCATCGGGGAGGAGCAGACCGAGAAGGAGATAGAATTGTTTCCCGAGTCAGCGTCTTGGAAGTGGGGCCCCACAGAAGATTGGAGAGGGTACAGGTTTTTGCGCGACCAAGAAGACGAAGATATTATCGAACTAGTTAACGGCGGCCCCCTCGACAATCCCTGTATTACAATGGCGATTTCTGCTGAACACGCCCGCCTGATTGCCGCTGCGCCCGAGTCATTGAAAGCCTTGAAGACCCTGACCAACAAAGCAATGAAGAGGCCTCAATGTTCAGATTTAGAGTGGAATGGAGCCCTACAGGACGCTTGCACGGCCATAGGTAAAGCCGGAGGGTGGACCGAGAAGGAACTGGCCTGATGGCCACATTTTGAAGGAGGAGAAATCATGTCAGAGAGAAGCAGTAGTTCAAGTGGAATTGGAGCGGGCTTTGCCTTGTTTTTGTTATTCTTGGGGCTGAAACTTGGCAAGGTAATCAGTTGGTCATGGTGGTGGATCACTGCGCCGCTATGGATACCGGTTGGGATTGCCTGTCTGATCTTCGCAGTAATTGCAAGCGCAGAGCTTTTGCACGCGGTGAGAAAGCCGCGCGGCAAAACATGGAAACGGTAAGTTCCCTGAACGAAGGCCCACGGGCCACACCCTAAAAGGAGGACAGCACCATGCCAGAGATCATTGAGTTTATTCCAAGCATCATTCAGGAAGGCGGGCCGAGGAAGAGGGGCGAAGGGCTCGGGCAGACGGATAAAGCCCGAGAGAAAGCGAGAGAACAGTTGGAACTGGAAGGCATGCCGCCGAAGCCGCCCAGGAAGACTCCAAACACGTTGGCTCGGCGTGCGATAGCCTACGCGAAGGAACACCCGGTTGTCACGAACGACCCGAAGTTCTGGTTCAAGGCTGGCTACAGGGACGCTGAGCAAGCGCATCTTCGGTTTACCACCGTCTCGGTAGTTGCTGGTGAAAACGACGCCGCGTACAAAGCCGGGATGGGAGACTTCGAGGCGCAGAGCATCGCCAAGGCGGAAAGGATGGCCAGGAAATGACGACGTTCGATTCCATGACAGAAGAGGAGCGCGCAGCAGTATGTCAGAAGGCCCGCGAGTCGCGTGAAGCAGCCCACGACGTGGACGGGCTGGTTGCCGAAATCCGGGAGCGGTTGACGATCAAGCAGGCTGAACAAGTCCGTTTTCGACTTGGAGAGATGCCTGTGAATTGCCGCCGGACCTTTCAAACGGCGATGAAGGGGCGCTCAAAGAAGGCGTCTATCCGTGCTTTCTGTCAAATGTGCATAGGGTGGACGAACTTGCAGGAGGAAATACTGAAGTGTACCGATCTAGCCTGCCCACTCTATCCGCATCGACCGAGCGTCAATATGCCCGGTGAAACCGAAGACGTGGAAGAATCTCACGGTGAGTGAGGCCCCCGTCTTGCCCCCAGGATCGCGAAACGGGGGCGTGGACGTATCCAAGCACAAGGAGGAAGACGAATGAGCATCTTCAAAAAGGCAACCAAGAAAGAAAGTAAGCTCCGTGGGGCCTTTTTTGGCCCTTCGGGGAGCGGTAAGACCTTCACGGCCTTGCGAGTCGCGACGGGGCTGGGCGGGCCTATAGCCTTCATAGACACCGAGCGAGGTTCAGCGTCCCTTTACGCCAGCAAATTCGAGTTCGATGTCTGCGAACTTGTAGATCGCACGATTAGCAGCTACGTGTCTACAATCAAGGCTGCCGGGGGCGCAGGCTACAACGTCCTGATAATCGACAGCCTTTCCCATGCTTGGCAGGAGTTGCTTAGAGAAATTGACCATCTAGCCAAGACAAAGTTTCGCGGCAACACGTGGAGCGCATGGAGCGAAGGCACCCCGAAACAACGGATGCTGGTTGATGCCATTTTGACATTCCCCGGCCATGTCATTGCAACGATGCGCAGCAAAACCGAGTGGGTTCAGGAGCAGACTTCGAGCGGCAAAACGAAGCCAGTCATGGTTGGCATGGCCCCCGAGCAAGGGAAAGGCATCGAGTATGAATTCACCTTCCTTTTAGAGCTTTCGGTAGACCATGTTGGCACGGTTCTCAAGGACAGGACTGGGGAATTTCAGGACAAAATAATCACGAAACCGGGCGAAGAGTTTGGCCAGGCGCTTTTGGCTTGGCTGGCAGAAGGTGCTTCGATGGCAACGCCTGAGCAACAAGAGACCCTGATAGACCTCTCTATAAAAGCGAAAGTCAACATCGCCCCAGTCTTGCAGAAGGCCAACGTAACGACCCTGGCAAGTTTGACAGAGGAAGAGGCGAGCAAAACAATCACCTGGCTGGAGGGCAAACTAGAATCATCGCCAGACCCCGCCGCCGCCGCTTTCCCTTACGAGGCCCTTCCCAAGGACGAAGAGGATTTCCCCTTTGACCGGACTGACCCGACGCCCGACGTTGTTCCCCAACTGCCTTCTCCTGCTCCTCCAAACGAGCCCTTAACGCTAGCTCCCGAGCCCCAGGAGGTCGCTCAGCCCCCCTCCGAGGGGCATGATTGCCCGGACGACCCCGAGCCCTCTGTGGCCGTCCGGGCAATCTTTTGGAAGGCCGCCCAGGAAATAGGGATGTCAGTATCCGCCTTTGGGAAATGCTGGCGGGAGAACGAGCCGTTGGTTGTGGGCGAAAAGCTTGGCCTATCACCCGAAGAAATCGACGCAATTATGATAGGAGCGTGACATGCCGATCTCGATAACATTCTCGGTCTTTTGCGACGCCCCAATCGTAGGTGTTATTGCACCCGAAGACCTGAGAGATGAAATAGAGGCTGTCTTGAAGGTAAGCCAGTGCATGGTTGTCGGACCTCATTACGAGGTGTTTGGGGGGAATTCTGCTGCACGCTGGGTTTTTTACATCGACTTTCTAGACTACCTTGGAGGGGAAGACGCGTTTGAAAGGGGCGAATGGGCGCACGAGCTGATTGACAAGCGAATCAAAGAAATACTGAAAAAAGGAGAGTGACATGGACCGCACAATAACACTGAAAAAGACCGACTGCGTGTTTTGCCAGTACACGCCGGAAGAAGTTGAGAAGATGCTGGAAATTATCCGCTGGGAAGTTTTTGAACTCGTGGGCTTACAATCTATCCAAAAGGAAGACAAGGTAGAAACAAAAACCGAGGTGAGATTCCACGTGGCTGGCAACAAATACGTCCTTCGCACCATACTCGCTTGGCAAGAGAAGATCGACGAGCTGCGCAAAGAGGCGGTGAAGCATTGCGAAGAGAACGAATGCCCGGAGTGGATTCAAAAGGCCGCGCCGCCCGAGAGCCCGCCGCTGCCACCGCATAATGCTACGACATATATGTCAACAGCGGAGCGCATAGCTGTTGACACCGCTTGGTTCAAGGCGATAGGCGATGAGAACGAGCAGCTCAAACGAGACCTCAGCGAGTCTCGCCAGGCCGAGTCCCTGCGCGTCCACCTGGCGCAACAACTGACTGCCGAGCGCGATAAAGCAAAGGCCGAGATAAGACGCTTGGAAGCCGATTTAGCAAGCGCTGCCGAGGGTTATGAAGGCGGGATAAAGTCCGCTTTTCGCGAAAGGTGTCTCTTTCTGGAAAAACAACTCTCAAGGGCTATAGCCAGCAGAGACTTTTACCGGGAAACGGCCTACCAGAGCCGTCTCGACAAGGACGAGGTGGACGCCGAAGTCGAGCGGCTCCAGGCCGAAGCAGAGCGCCTTTCGTGGAGGGTCACGCGGCTCTTGACCGAACTTGCGGAAGCCAGGAAGTGTACATACGCGTTCCCGTGCCGATGGCAGTATGGCTATTTAGGAAATTCAGGAAAGCCCTACTGCCCACACGACGAGGCATACTACGACAAGGAGGGCGATCATGCTAATCCTCGGGATTGACCCTGGGCAAGAAACGACCGGCTTTTGCTTCTATGACACCGTAAAGAAAGGCATCTATAATGGACTGGTTGGTGAGATAAAAAAGATTGACGAACACACCATCTGCAATCTTGTCAACGGGTCGCTATTCAATTTTCCCATAATACATAATGTCGTAGCTGAAAGCGTTTGCTATTATGGGCCTCAGAACCCAGCAGGACAATCTACGTTCAGAACCGCTGAAATCGTTGGCGAGTTTCGTATGGCAGCTTTCATGCACAACCGCGCTTTCGATATTATGGAGCGGCCAAGTGTCTGTTTGGCTATTTGCAATCTCCGAGGGGCAAAAAAACCACAGGTGGGCGCAAGGTTGCTGGAGATGCACCCCGGCGGCAAAGGCACGAAGAAGAACCCCGGCCCACTCTACGGCATTGCAAACCATGCCTGGGACGCGCTGGCCGTCGTAGTCGCCTGGAACATGAAGCGAGAGGAGGAGGAACGAAATGCCTGCAAAACGAAAGAGTCTTGACGGGCTGGATGCGCTACAAGAAGAGGTTGATAAAGCCTACGAAAAGGCCAAGCTCATCAAGTTGGGCCTTTCCAGGTCACGGGCAAGAGTCGTTGTCTTGGAAGACGCGCTTCAAAAGCTGTACAACGTCGTTCACCACGGGTCCCAGTCTGCGGAGCGGGCGAAGGAAAAGGATCCCGAGGATCAGTTTGTCAAGGGATGGCTTTCCACCGCGAGAGGCTTCGCAGGGAAGTTCGATAGTGCTTGTTTTCGCATTGGTCTCAAACCAATCATAATGGAGGAGGATGAAACCGATGCCTGACGAAATAGACACATTTGAAGAAGAGATTGACCTCCTTGGTATTGAGAGAGACCGCTACCAGAAACTATTGGAAAATTGCCAAGACGGTGAAGAGTACCGGACAAAAATAGCCTTGCTCGAAAACGCGCTTCTGAGCATCCGCAACGTGACGTTCTCGAACATGGTGCGGGCCAAAGGAAAGGCCAGGGAGTATGCACAGACAACGGCAGACGCGGGCGAATACGCGCACTGGATCGCCCGTTGGATCGCTCTCCAGGACACGTTGGAAATGATCGAACGCTACATGGAGCCGCTTGGTATCGAGCCGCTACCAGAAACGGAGGCCCACGATGTCACTCTTTGAGGACAGATTCTGTCCGAACCTTGACCGGGACCGAGCCTTCCCCGAGCCGCCTGAGAACGAGTACGCGTGTCAAGAATGCGGGAAGTTCATCGACATGCCTGGACACTGCTACGACTGTTGGGCGGCCGACCAAAACCAAGAAAGAGAGGAGGAGATGCCATGAAAAATAGGGCCAGACACGACTTCGACTCGGCCAGCATGGCGCATCGTCAACGGCAGCACCGCAACGTCCAGGACACGCTCAAGTACTCGCACTTCGACGCCTTTGCCGACAGGGTATTCGCCGCGCTGAGGTGGCTCGGTTGGCAGCCGGGCAGTACATGGTTCGGCCGGAAGCAGGGCTAAGAAAATAAAGGAGGAGCAAGGAGATGGGAAAGAATTGTTGTGACTGTAAGAGGCACCAGGCTTCTGTTTCTATTCCGCTTTACGGAGGCTATTTACGCAAGGTTTGTTATTGCCTTGTATGCGGAGATGTTTTTAACCCTTGGACTCTTCCAGAAGAGATACAAGAACCTAAGACACAACCGAGCGATACCGAGCATAGCCAAAAAGAAGGAGGAGCAGCCCAATGAGTAAGCCCTTCACCCCCTGCACCCGAGAGAGAGAGGGAAGTCTAAAACCAACGAAAGAGAGGAAGAGCAACATGAGCAAGACACAAACGCAAGAACTGACCGAGTACAAAAAGGTTCTCGCGAAGGTCATTCTGTTCCGGGATATGACCGAGTCGGAACCGTGGCAGACGTACTACTCCAGCCTACGCGACCAGAGCCAGCGCGCCCATGTCGAATGGGTTACTTGCGACCCGCCCAAGGAGATGGTTCGCCTTCAATCCATAGTTCGCGTGATCGAGGACATGGTCCCCGCGCCTTTCCGGCAAGTATGCGAGAGCCTCCAGAGGTTTCAACCGACCGATGACGAGTTCCCAGGCATGAACGGGCTCGACACGATCCCGGCGACGGCCCGCTTCAACGAAGAGACGGGCAAGATCGAGATCTCGCCAGGCGAGATGATTAGCCCCGAGGTGGCCGAACTGGCAATGCCGGTGCCCGATGACGAAGGCGAGACCGGTGAGCCAGCCGCGAAGCCGCCGAAGAAGAACAAGTAATAGAAGGGCCTAACCCCCATCCGGGGGCTACCACAACGAAGAAAGGAGTACCTGTTATCTTCCCTATGGTACACCGTCATTTAAGAGGACGGAAGCCCCCCTTGGCTCGTTAGGCCGAGGGGGGCTTCCTGATAATGTTGGGTGACATCAAGGATGTTTGTTGCGCTGGTTTGGGTTACTCTCCTTCCTTATTCGGAATCGTCCCGTCAAGGCCGTCAATTTCGTAGACGACCCATGCTCCGGCCGGAAGGTCGAAAAGGCCGAGCGTCTCGACCCCCTGGCTATTGAAGTAGTAGGCGTAGATGTCGGACACGTCTTGGGCCAGCCTGATCGGATCACTTTTTTCGAGGAACACTACTGCTGGCGGCACGTTGGTCAGCCGCCAGCCGCAGCCTGTCGTGAACAGCCCGCAAAACAGCAGACTTGATACGAGCAGAAGTTTTGCCTTGTGTAGCTGTTGCATTTGGATCATTCTCCTTTCTTGCCACGTAAAACAGAATTGAGGCGACGAAGTTAATGAAAGCGCTTGCGAGAGCCATGATCTCAGTCCTTTCCGCGAGCCGCCACTGCTGGTTGGTACGCCGCTTCGGACTTCTTCAGTTCGCCGCGACCCTTGATAAAGCTTTGACTGGTCAGCCCCTTCAGCGCCGCGCCAGCCGCCGCGAGAATGACGCCAGCGGTGATACTCCACGGCCCGACGGGGATCGAGTCAACAAACATGGGGCCGAGTTCGACGATCGCCCCAAGTAACATCAGCGCCCATCCCATGTAACCCGCCGATTTCGTTGCCGCGTACTCGGTTGTGTCCTTGCCTTCGATTGCCATGATTCTATTCCTCCTCAGTGTATTGTTACTTCTTTACAGTAATCTCATGCCCCTCACTCCAACCACTCTCAAACAGCCGCAAAGGGCATCGTTCTCGAACCTTTACTTCAAAGGTGCCGAGATGATCGTAACGATGCGAAATCTTCTCGTAGTCGTCGTCCCAGTCTGAGAAATTGTCGATAGGAATCACTATTCCAGTTCGCATGGAAGGAGTCAGCACTGTCGTTACAACGCCGAAATCCCACTGAAACTCGTGAACGTCCGCTGGGTCGGTCCCCTCGGTTTCAAACTCGGCTTTGACTCCGACCTTGATTGTGTCTGGGCCGTCCGGTTTGTCAGGCGCTGGAAACCAACCCGGGGTGTCTACCCCATCCGTGAAACAACTCACAAGCAGCGCCACGGCCAGGATCGCAAATAGTGCTTTCCACATGATTCTACTCCTCCTCTTTTGGATGAACAAGGTTTTCTTCCCAGTTATCGGAAGGAAGACCAAGATTGTTGACTTTGCAAAACTCGTCACAGAGATCACAAATCGGGGCGCAATCATGCGATCTGCCCATAATTGTGTCACCCTCTTTCGTTGTAAGCCATGCCGCAAAACCAAACACAGCCTCAGATGGTGATAACCTTTTCATTTCTCCTCCTCCTTTTTTCTTACGATTGGTATGTGGTAGACTGGCACGAAGTTAACTAACCACGGGACATCGCGCCGGTCTAAGTGATTATGCCCCGCATACTTTTTGATTCCCCGCCAGCCAAGGGCGTAGGCTTCCTGGGCCATTACTTCTAGCGTTTCTCTGAGCCAATACCTTGACGAGGCTTTGGCTTTGATGTATGGGGTCACGTCAATGCCCCCGTGGCCAACCGGCCAGATTTTGTAGATATGGTGAGACGTGTCTTTCTTCGACCCGACGATACGGTTGTTGTGCTGCAGGCAAGAGTTTCCGCGCCCGAGATCAAACCAGACCTCTTCGCCCACTGCGGCGGAGACAACGTTACGCAATTTCTGGGCGTGGCGAGCCACGACGAGCACCTTGTTTATATCGTCCGGGTAGCCGCCGCAAAATTCGCCCTTGCACTTGCAGGCGAACTCGTCAAG